>ENA-UOYA01000087-UOYA01000087.1-activated-sludge-metagenome-genome-assembly--contig:-NODE-87-length-125311-cov-19.553211_pt1 | contig 125311 bp, 128 predicted proteins | sample MGYA00238163_ERZ764804 | MGnify/ENA primary metagenome ERZ764804 (study PRJEB28919, sample SAMN05720223) | activated sludge metagenome | isolation source: Anaerobic digester | place: Hong...
GGCGGTTGTTTCACCCATTTTCATGAAGTAGAAGTGGTTAAAACCATTAACATTAATGGAAAAGACTACCTTCCGAATGATATGGTTCACGTTGGACCCCACTATTCTCGCGCGATTGACATATATAATAACCATTTGAAAAATTCTTTGTAAATAACTATAATATAGTTCAGAATGGAATCTGATATGGAGAAAAATATGGATATGTATATTTGTAAAGAGTGTGGCAAAGAGATGAAAAAGTTGTTACCAACGCATCTTGCACTTCACGGTTTAACACGTGAACAGTACTTTGAAAAGTATCCCGCTGAGTTAACGGTGTATAAAGCATTTATAAATGCCTCAACTAAGAAAAACTCAGCTAATTGTATTGAGTATTACTTGCATAGAGGAATGACTCAAGAGGAAGCTGAAACAGCATTACAGAATCATCGAGCTAAATTAGGTGAATCTATCGCAAAGGTTCGTCACCTGAATCCTTTGCGATATGATTACTGGATAGCTAAGGGATACACCAAAGAACAGGCCAAAGAAATTTTAAGCAAACGTAATTCACATGATTTAAATTTCTATAAACAAAAATATGGTGAAGTTTTAGGAACGAGAATGTATGCTGATTTAGTTAAGCATCATTCTGAATCTCGATGTGAGGAAACGCAAGTAAAGAAAATCAGTAGGAATAAAAATATTACTGAAGATCAAGCGCGTGATGAATTTAAGACAAAGAAAAGAACATCTAGTCCACGGTGTAAAGATCATTGGCTTGCTAAGGGTTTCACTGAAGATGAAGCTAAGGATATGATTCGACGTCATCAGTTACGTGATTTAACATTTTTTGTAAAGAAGTATGGTGAAGTTGAAGGTACTGAAAAGTATAAGGAATTTTGTAATCGTTCACATCGGGGCGGTATTGCTTCTCGTGAATCATTGAAAGTACTTATTCCAATATACAAGCATGTTCGGCGTGTATTAAAAATCCCTCGTGAAGAAATTTTTATTGGATTAGTTGGATCTCACGAAAAACGACTTTATATTGATAAAGCTACCAATATTACAAAATACTCTCATTTCGCGTATGATTTTACTATTGAGTCGTTAAAGATTATTATTGAGTATCATGGAGAGCGTTGGCATCCTAATCCAAATAATTTATCAAAGGCTGATTGGGAAAATTGGGTACAAGTATACACCAAGGAGTCTGCTGATGTTATACACGAGCGTGACAAGTTAAAGAAAACGTTAGCAGAAAAGAATGGATATACATATATTACGATATGGTCAAGTGAAGGTAAGGCGGATTGTATCAATAACATCAAACAATTATTAGGAAGTTAGATATGGAAATTAGTATTGTAACTGAACGAGTTCAGTTAAAGGACATCAAGGTTGGTGATTATATTAAATCTTATGATCATGATTTGAATATGAATGATTATAAAGAAGTGAAGGAAGTATTTTTTCCAGAAGTTCCACATGAAAAGCAAGCGCGTATTACTTTTCATGATGAAGAATATATTATCACATCCAACACACATAGAATGTGGGTTAAACAGAATGATCAATGGGATTATTGTGAAACAAAAGATATTAATATAGGTGATGTGTTATTACAAGATGATGGTAAAGAGAAGATTGTTTCAAGTGTGGTGATAGGTAAACAAACAGAAGAAACATCTTATCGTGATTTGACTATTGAGGGAAATCATAACTATTTTGTGGCAATTGACTCGAATAGTAAAATGGTACTCGGACATAATTCAGCTAATTGTTTTATGCCTTTTTGGCACCTACAAATTAAAGACTTCATGGTATTAAAAAACAACAAGGGAACAGACGAAACTCGTGCTCGAAAAATGGATTATTGTATTAAAGTATCAAAAATATTTTACGAGCGTTATTTAAATGGTGAAAAAATCACATTATTTTCACCAAATGAAGTACCAGAATTAGTTGAATCTTTTGGAACTCCTGAATTTGATAAATTATATAAGGAAGCAGAAAAACGTAGAGGTATTCGTAAAGTTAAAATTGATGCTGTTACTTTTTTCCATGAATATTTACTGGAACGTGTAGCAACAGGTCGTATGTATATAATGAATGTTGATCATGCTAATAGTCATAGTCCCTTTATACCAACTATTACTATGAGCAATTTGTGTATGGAAATTTTATTACTCACAAAACCAATTCATGATTTTTATGATAAAAATGGTGAAATCGCATTATGTATTTTAAGTGCAATTAATGTATTATTATGTAATACAGACGAAAAACTAGAAAAAGTATGTAGATTAGCTGTTAGAGGATTAGATTCCGTAATAGATCAACAAGAATATGTTTTACCAGCAGCGGAAATTCCTGCCAAAAAACGTCGACCTCTGGGTATCGGTATGACAAATCTTGCAGCTTTTTTAGCTCATCGTAAATTAAAATATAGCGATCATGAAGCAATTAAAGTTGTACATGATCTACAGGAAAAGATTCAGTTTTATTTATTGAAAGCATCTTGTGAACTTGCAGAAGAGAAAGGACCATGTGAATGGTTCAACGATACCAAATATTCTCAAGGATTATTACCAATTGACACATATCGTAGAACCGTAGATGAAATCTGTCCAAATGTTTTAAATTGTAATTGGGAATGGTTACGCGAACGAATTCGGTTACATGGATTACGTAATTCTACAGTTTCAGCACAAATGCCTTGTGAAAGCTCAAGTGTTGCAAGTAATTCTACAAATGGTCATGATCCAATCCGTAAATTAATAACAGAAAAGCGCAGCAAAGTAGTAACATTAACACAATTAGCTCCGAACTTCGAGAAGTATGGCAAATACTATGAAACACAATTTGATATGCCTAATAACTATGGTTATATCAATATTTGTGCCGTTATGCAAAAATTTATTGATCAATCGATTTCAACAAACACATATCATGATTATACCCGATATCCTGAAGAGCAGATTCCTATGTCTGTGTTAGCAGCGGAAATAATTTATGGTTATAAAATGGGCATCAAAACATGGTATTATAATGTTACACCTGATGACCGTGAAGAAAAAGCATGTGCTGGTGGTGGTTGTGCAGTTTAGCACAACCCAATTTTTAATAAGGAAATTAATATGAATAGATCTCTAGTCTTCAATCAACACCAAATCGATTATATGCAACAACCTTTATTTTTTGGTAAAGAAGGTTTAAACATGCAACGTTATGATGTTCTAAAATATCCAAAAATGGATAAACTAACAGATAAAATGCATTCTTTTTTTTGGCGTCCATCTGAAATTAGTTTAATTAAAGATAGAAATGATTATCAAATGCAGTTTAACGATGAACATCGTGTGTTTTTTAATAAAAATCTAAAACGTCAAATTTTACTTGATTCTGCAAATGGAAGAGGCCCATCTGTTGCGTTTTTACCATTTGTCACACTTCCAGAATTAGAAGCAGCAATTCAAGCATGGACATTTTTTGAAACAATCCATAGTCGTAGCTATCAACATATTTTACGTGATATGTATACTAATCCGTCTGAAATTTTTGATACAGTTCTTGACGACAAACATATTATTGAATGTGCGAAAGATGTAACCAAACACTATGATGCGTTTATTGATTATGGATATAAATATCTAACAACAGGAATTGGTGATACATACACATTAAAAAAATTGCTTTATTTAGCTCTTGTTAATGTGTATATGTTAGAGTCAGTAAGATTTTTTGTTAGTTTTGCTTGTCATTTTGCATTTGCTCAAAATGGATTAATTGAAGGTATTGCTGCAATTATGACACTTATTGCACGAGATGAGAAAATGCATGTGGCGTTGGTACGAATGATTCTTAAATGTTTAAAACATTATGAGAATGATCTTGAATGGATACAAATTATCGATGAATGTCGCGATGAAGCAAGAAGTATTGCAAAAGCATGTGGGGACCAAGAACAAGAATGGGCAGATTATTTGTTTGAAAATGATACGACATTACTTGGTGTTAATGCACACATGTTAAAACAAAACGTGCGCCAAACAGTTAACAAAAGCTGTATTTCTATTGATTTGGGAACAATTTACGCTGTTGAACCTGACCCGATTGATTACTTAGAGAAATGGACATCATCTGAGGGTGTACAAAAAGCTCCCCAAGAAACAGATGTTACAAGTTATCGTGTTGGTAGCGTTTTAATGGACATTGATCCATCGTTCCTAAAAACATTATCATTAGATTAACAGTTAAAAAGCGGTATCAACAATACCGCTTTTTAATATCCATTAATTCCTTTTTATACAATTTTCTTAAAGATTTCTCATCACAAATAATAGATGTGTTATAATTAACAAGAGCATTTTTCTGATCAATAATACACAAACATTTTTCTTTCTCATCTTTATTGAATCTATAGAGTGGTAAACTTATGATTCTATCCAAATTATCGACAACTCCATTATTTAATAAAAGATTTTCAATATCTTTTTTAGTGTGTTGAATTTGTAAACCATGTTCAGTAATGATATCTATAGTTTTAACTAATTCGTGATAAAAGGATAATTCTTTTAATAATTGTTCATTTTGAAGCTGTAAACGTTTTGGATAAAACGATAATCTATGATGTGTAAATTCATAAAATGCTGATTCTATTGTAAAATGTCTCACAGACTTGTTGGTAAAATCAATAAAGTATAAACATTCTGCAATACTATTTTGCAATCCCAAAACATCTATTACGTTATCCAATGATAACTCCATTGTACGTGAAAACGAAATAACACAATCAATGTGATCACTACTACTGTCATCAATATTAGTTACAATTCCCTTTGTGTATAACTCATACATATTCTGTATAAATTTACTATGAACCAGTCCGAATGGGAGAGATGTTACTCTCCACTTAAAGGTTGATATTTTTTCCACAGTACCATTAAAAATCCAACATTTATTACCATTATCTGTGATTTTACTAAATGTACCATGTTGATTTAATGGTTTAAAGTAGGGCACCATGTCAGGAAATGGCTTATTGTCTAAAATACATATTTGCGCATCAATAATATCTTTCAGATCATATGGTAATGTTTCACATTTAAATCCTGTCGCAATCCCTGATGTGGGATTTAGGAAATGTAATGGAATTAATGGTAATAATATTTCTGGCTCAATTGTCGTTTCATCGTAATTATTTTTCATTGGTACCAATTCGAGATCTTTAAGTATTACATCTCTAGTAAAATCAGCAACATCTACAGATGTATATCTCGGAGCACTATATTGGGATGGAGATAATAACGTTCCAAAACCTGCATCATTTCCATTAAAATATGCAATATTGTTTTTAAACACACTGGTAAAGTTTTGGATGACTTCAGCTACATCTCCGTGTGGATGCAGTTTTGCTACACTACCACTTAAAGATAACGTTTTTTGTTTGCTAGCATCTTTAGCTAACCATAAGGATCTTCTAATAGATGCTCTTAATCCATCTTGAAGATATAATAAAGCTCTATCTTCAAGCGTATATAAAGAGAAGTTTCTATATGCTTTTTCAATTACATTCGTCTCATTATTGTTGGGATTAGTTAACCACTCTTTTCTTCGTTTAACATCTTTTGAGAAAAAGATGTCCAACCAGTTTGAGAAACTATCATCAGCTATTACAGGCTCTAAAGAATTTTTATTTTCAAGACATTTTTTCCAATCTGAAATAGTCATTGATCCTAAACCTTTCATATATTCAATATGAAATTTAGATTTTATTTTATGTTTGTTTTGTTCATAATCTTGACGGTTTTTGAAATGCATTCTATCTTTTGATGTAACAGCAACTATATTAGGAGCATTTAAACGATATAAAAATGGTGTTTCTTTGTCTTCAAATAGCTCGGGCCATTGACTATAAAAAACATTAACAAGATTAACAAAAATACCATCACCATCTGGATCTGCATCTGTGGCAATCACCACATGATAATAGTTTAATTCTGTGCGGATTGCTTTTTTACCTGGAACTAATCCAATAATTTGCATTAGATCAACAATCTTTGGCATAGCAAGTAATTGTGATGGAGTTCTATCATATACGTTATTCATTTTTCCACCAAGTGGCAAAGATCCAATATACTTGGGATCACGTGCTGCGGAAACTTGACTAGCTGCTGATAGACCTTCATTCAGTAATAACCACGTTAATGTTCTATCCGTTGATGTAGCTTTTAAATAACCTTCGATAAAATGAAGTTTATTTTTTTTCTCAATTTGTTTTTTAGCTTTGTTGTTTGTTTTTGATCTGATTGTTTCCAACACACTATCAATATACGTTGGATGTAACTTAAAAAACTTATCAATAAAACAAAAACATTCTTCTAGTGTTTTTTTCTGTGATGGACCTTTAAATCTCGTTTTTGCTTGTGAGTCATATAACGGATCGGATACTAACAGGTTTGTTAAAAAAATAATATTTTGAAGTATATCTTCCTTAGTAAATTTTAATTTTTCTTTTTTAACAATAGGTTCAATGTACTCAGTTACTTTGTTAATGAATATCTGTTCTAAATGTTGTATGCAAGAACCACCATCAAACAGGTACCCACCATTTACCCACGCATAATTACCATATTTTGCCGTATCGGTAATAATAGTAATATTGCAATTTTCACTTATTAAACTGTGTGTTTTCTCGTGTATAAAGCGGGTTGATTGAGAATATGAATATTCATATTGATTTTGATTTCCACGTGTTATAACCGTTAAAAACACGGTCAAATTTGGAATAGTATTAGCAATTTCTTGTGCCTTTACATTTAACCAAAAAGTTGGAATAATAACAGGAAAAATATCTTCATCTAATATAAAAGATATGGTTGTTCCTGTGATATATGGTTTTGATGATTGAGGAGATATTGAAGGGGTTGTGATAATTTCTGTACCATTTATAAAAGTTTGATTATATATTTGTTTATCGCGTGCCACCGATACAGTAAACTCTTTAGAACAGAAATTAACACAAGCAGCACCAACACCATTTTGACCTTGCATTCCTGCTTCTTTATTTGCTTTAAAATTGCTACCAGAACCAAGATAGCATACAACAACTTGTGGTGTAGGCAAACCAGATGTGTGTGTACCAATTGGAATGCCTGTACCATTATCACTTATAGTAATTTTTTTTGTATCTTCATCAAAAATAATATTCAAAATAGGTTTTTTAATTTTCGAACGTAAAAACTCATCACAAGAGTTTTCTAAAATTTCATTTATACATCTAATACAAGCAGGAGTATATGTTATTTCTTTTGTATTAAATTTTCCATTATCATTATAAGGAATAATCGATGTTTCAGGTATAATACTACCTAAAAATTGTGAAGGTCTAATGCGGACATGTTCTCTTTGGGATAAAAGGCTAATATCATTATCGTTAGTCATGTTAAATCCATTTTTAGTAATTCGAGACGTATTCTCGCCTCATCTTCTTTATATATATTACTAAAAATTTCTTTCAAAACAAATAATTGACCAAATTTTTTAACACATTCATTGATATCAGTATTAATTGGTAATTTTGGAAAACTAATTTCAAAGCCGTTGTCTATGCCTTGTTTAATTAATTCTAAACCAGACATATCAATATCAGGAACAATAACTATACGACGTTTCGTATTTTTTAACCACTTGATTTGACCTAATGAAAAATTTGACGATGTAATAGCCACAAAATTATTAGATAAACATAAACCATCAAAAACACCTTCAAAAACAAGTAATGTTTCTGATGTATTACGAAATAGTTCATTCATATTGTATAATACATTCTCAATGGGAGTATTGATTTTATAATATCTTTTTTCATGTATATCCAGTATATCTCTACCCTGATAATGTACAAGTTGGTCTTTATAAAAGGCTGGTATAATTAATCTATAGTCCCATACATCAATTGGAGTTTTAGTTGTATAATAAAAATCAAATTTTTTGTAATCAATACATCTATCTTTTAAATAAACAACACATTCCTCAGAAAATGCATCACGCACTATATCTAATTTGTTAAAATATGGTGGTAATAATAAACTTGTTGGTTTGATTGGTATATCATTTTTTGTTGAACTATGACTAGTGTTTTTATTATTATATTGAAGATTGTTTCTAAAAATTAATTCTTTAATCTCGATTTCACTAATACCAAAATGATGCAATACATTTTTAAAATTAGCTGACATGAAACCAGCAGTTTCTTGTGGATTATAAGCACCTCCACAAGAACTGTGATTAAAACAGTGATAAGTACAACTTTCTCCATTATTATCAAATCTAAATGCAGCTCTAACTTTATAATCATTACAAATTGGGCACATAACATTATGCCATGTATGATTGCTACTATTAAAGCTCACGTAAGATTTGATTAACTGTTCAATATTCATTTGATGTTAATTTGTTTGATGACCAAGTTGAAAATTTAGCTCTTTGAGACGTTTCTTATCTTCAGCCATTTGTTCAATAAGCATATCACGTTCTGCCATAAGATTCATCTTAATATCTTGTTGTTCAATACGTTCAAGACGTTCACGTATTTGATTTGCTGAAAACCAATAATCCTTACCGTCAATCATTTTAGCATATTCTTCATCTGTTAAAAATGGTGTAGTATATAGTTTAAACATTTCTAAAATGTAAGAATTATATCCCATCACGGTTTCCATGATTTCATGTCCCTTACCAGAAACACCTGCTGAAAAATTATGCAACATTAAAGATCCATGATTTAGAACTGTCCTTTGATGACCTGCTAACCACATAATAGCAGCAATAGAAGCTGCTATTCCATCCACAACCGTATGTACCACACCTTGGCACTCATCAAACGAGTTAATAATTTGAATACCTGTATCAACCAACCCACCACGATTATTTAAGTAAATAAAAATATCATCGTCTGGTTGAGCCATTCGTATTTGTTGTATCATATCAACATACACATCATTTCTAGTAACTTCATTATTCAAGTAATGTTGGTATAAAATTCCACCTCTTGAATTTGGACATGAGAAAGATTTGATGTAATACTCTTTATTTTGTTGAAGTTCTGCAGCGATTTCGGCATCAGATTTTTTTGATATACTCAGCATATGTAATATCCTTTTATATATATGTTAAAACATTATAACTTTATTATTGTTGGTCAACAACACCGTTATTCTTATATGTTCGTATAACAGCATTAGGAATATAGGTCTCACTAGTTAATTTAAAATCAACATTGAAATATTGTATGTGAGAAAAGCATGAATCCATTATTGATATTGGAAGAAAGGTATCACAATTAAAAGTACCATCAATAAAAGTAATAATTAATTCATCATACAAGTTATAAGCAGCAAACGTATCATAAACGGTTTTTCCACCAATGATATATAAATTGTTTATAGGTTTATACATTTGAAGTATTTCTGAAAATGAAAATCCAATTTCATTTCCAATGTAATCTCGTCGAGATAATACAAATTTACGTCTTCCAGGTAATACTTCATTTTTAAATAAAGGTATTAGACCCAAATATGTAGTCGACCCGATAACCACATCTTGGTTCATTGTTGTTTGTTTAAAATGCAACATATCATGTTTGTTATTCCACGGAATGGTGTTATTAACACCAATTCCGTTTTGGCCATCCATAGCCATTAATCCTATTATCATACCTATTTGACCTGTAATACATATTGTTGTTTAAAATCTTCCACACTAATAATCTTAATGTCAATTCCTTTTGCAATTAATTCTCGACATTTTTTGATTTTAGAGCTATTACTAGTAGGATCTGGTGTAATAACTATATTTGTGTGTTTCGATACTGCTGATTGAATTGTTGCACCATTTTTTTCCAAGTACCATTGTAAATCATTATCTCTAAATCCTGTAAACACTATTTTAAGCTCATCAAATTTTTTTACTTCAGATGAAACAGACGGTATAATGTTTACGTATCCTTCAATTTCCTTCAACCATTGTTTATATTCATCTAGTTTATTAACAATAGCATCGATTGTTTTATCACCAACACCATCCAACACACATAATTTAAAGGGTGTTAATGCGTCAATACTACACTTTGTTTGTGATAAAATATTCTTCAATTTTCGTTCACCGATACCACGCCCAAACACGCCTGATGCTGCCGCTAAAACACATTCATCAACATTTGATAGACGTTCCATTAAGCCGTCATAAATTTTTTCACCATTAGAACCAATACAATTTATAAAAGATTCCTTTTTTAGTTTTAGAAGTTCATGTGTTTCTAATATACCAAATGTATTATGTAGTTGACGTATATTACCCTCACCTAAAAAAGGAACTTGAAGTTTTTCAGCGCAATATACCATTTGTAATATTTTGCTTTCTGTTGTAGGAATTGGTGAAAATAAATCTACTTGTTCACCTTTACTGTTTATAGTCCATTCTAAATCTTGTAAATTTTCAGGCAACTGTGCTGTTGTTGATTTAATGATGCCCACACAATTTGGCACAACATCACCACGTCTTACAATTTTGATTAAAGAACCTGGTCCAATTTGATTCATTAAAATATATCTTGCATTATAACCTGTCGCTCGTGTACAGGTTATACCGTCAATATCAACTGGTTGATAAATGATAGTAGGTTTGTAATAACCAGCTTTAGAAATATTCCACTCAATATGATCAACAACGGCAGTTACCGGTAATTGATCAACCTTGAATTTAATTGCATACTCGGGGTTAGGATTAGTGTTATTGGGTTGTATACGTTGACGTATCGAATTATCATTAATTTCAATCACAATACCATCAATTTTATAATCCATTTTGGATCTTAATTCCAAAATGGTTTTTGTTAAAAATTCAACATTCAAATCCTTACCCAAACAAGTAAAAACCTCATAAGGTTCAAAACCATTATTGTGTAATATTGATAATTGTGTTAATTTATCTAACTGGGCACTACAACTATCAATACTAAAAGGAATATAAGAAACACTATGAAGAATATTAACATCTGTAACTTCAGCATTCATGAAACCAGCAACAGCATTGCGTGGATGTTTATAATTCAAATGAGAAAAATTATCAAATTCTGAATTTTTCCAAATAACCTCGCCTCTTAATGCCAAAACACCAGTATCGTTTGTTTGTTTTCTAATGTTACGTAAATTTATATTATATTTTGATAAAACATGTTTCATGTGGCGTGTTGTATCCGCCCCTTCAAACCCATTACCTCTTGAGAATGATTGTTGGAAAACATGTTCATATAACGTTTCACAAGAGTTTCCATCGAATTTTGGAGTAATCACTATAATTTCATTGTCGAGATTATATGTTTTCACCCAATCATCAATATCTTGTTGTGTAAACACCTCATTTAAACTACCCATCTTATATGGAAGAGGTATATTACTACCCGTACGAACAGATGAGCCAATTGTTTGGAAGTAATTATTATCACTATATTCTATTTGGACCATTTGTCGAAGCAAATTGTATGTTGTATCATCCCATCCATTATTTTCGAGTAATGTTGGATCATTTTCATAAGCTTCATCCATTGTCTTTAGCATACCTATACATTGATCTTCTGAAAAAGAATCAATGTTAAGCTGTTCTTTAAATTGATTAATGCATTCAATAATAGTCATAAACAAAATCTCTTTGAAAATAAATTATAATGTTATTATATAATAAAAAATCGGTTCTTTCAATTTTTAACTATTAGGTTGGCTTTATGTTGGTTGAATATAACCAAATGGACTGTTGAGTTGAAATGCTTTTTTCATACGCTTTGTTGAAAATACACCTTCGTATATTCATTCTTTCTAATACTTGTGGTAATTGATGCGTATCGATAACTTCTGATATGTATGTATCGGTTTTTGGTATGTGGTACGAAATTACTATTTGATTGTTTTGGGTGTGTATACTTATTTTCGTTCGAAATATACCATCAGCACCAAGTAAAATTCTTAAATCATGTACATTATGAGTCATTATGTACTTCGGCTAATTCGTGGCGTTGAACCCATGCTGTCCAACAACATATAGGTATCATTGATTGATATTGTATTTCATATAAATGAATACCATCTTCATTGACCATGTTACCAGTAAGTTTAACTAAAAACTTTCTCTTGTATAAGAATGTTTTGTTTAATATCATTATATCTTACCGTTAACTGTTCTAATACTGCATTAAGAGTATCCACATCATCTTCAGTTATATTATTGCTGTTGCAGTATTCAACACATTGTTGTTCAAATTCATTGTGATTTTTTATCAGAATTAGTAGCAACATGTATTGCTGATCAATAATATTACATGCGGTCATTGTGGGATTACATCTTGATATCCTAGCTTGTTCTATGCATCGTTTACGAATATCATCTATAATTAAACATTGTCTCATTAATAAAGATTTATTATGAGACAATGTTTGAAACACAAATGGAGCACTGTTTATAGTAAGTTTCATACTTGTTGCTGAATCTGATTAAGTATCAGATTTGAAGGATTTTCCCAAGGAAACACTACCCATTGTGATAACGGTCCTATACGATTCATATAAAACGTTGGTATATAACCATGTGTCGGTTCATTTGCATCCTTGGTTGGCCAATTGTCTTTGAAATACAATACAGCTGTGTAAACTTCAATTTTCTGACGTTTGTAGTATTTAACCATTTTTGATAATGTATCACCTGTATCACATATATCATCAACAATTAATATAACATCTTTTTTATCAAACTCAGGTAATACTTCAATTTCGGTATATGTTTTATCATCTCCTGCACCTTCAGAACCACTAAAACAAACGGGAATGAGTGGTAACTTGAGATTATGAGACATAAAAACGGATGGTATTAATCCTCCACGTGACACACCAACAATGTGGGATGGTTTTATACCTGATGCTTGAATAATTTGACAAAGTCTTATTGTGTCAAAAAGAATATCATTCAAGTGTGGTTCAAAATTAATATTCGGATCAAAGGGATTAATCATCTGTTTTCCTTAAAATAATGTCAAATAACCGTTTGGTTTCAAAAAATGTATTTACTGTTTGTTTAATATCATCCAATGCGTTATGTTTATCACGAACTTCATTAAATAATCTGAATAACTCTTCAGAACCCTCCACATCATAGATACCCAAAGTTAAATAATTTGTATCGTAATGACGATTGGCAAATTTTAACATGATGTTAAATTCACATAATAATTCACGTAAAAACCATAAATCAAAACTTACGTGATTGTGACCAATAGTACTTATCGCTTCATTTATATTCCAGTGTTTTAATATAAATTCAACAATGGTGACAGCAGCATCTTCTCTGGTCAATCCGTGTTTATTTAAATGTTCTTTTGTTAAACCGTGAGTTTTTTCGGCGGCATATTCCCAATCATATTTTACATCATCAAATTTAACTTCCACATATAATTCATCAATTATTTGTTGAGATTGGACATCAACAACAACAAACCCCCAACTGATTGCCATATATTGTTTATTGTTGTTGATGTCCTTACTTGGATCTGGATTCGTTAAATCCACATTGCCTGCGAAAGCGAGACCCGAAGTCTCGCTATCCATTCCAAGCAACTTTGTTGTCTTAAAATGTTTACTCATTTAAACCACCCAATACTGTTTGCCAGTGAGTTTGAGATGTATTTTGATAAATACCATTATACATTTTAGCAGAAGATGCTTCATAAAACATTACTTGTGCAATTCGTGTAAAATGTTGAATATAAAGTGTACCAGCTCTGGATGTTAGAGTTCCACCAATCAATCCTTGGAACCCACTATCATAATTACCAGTATTAATAGTACCACCAACTCTATTTAACGAAGACCTAATAATAATCAACGCGCATACATTTTCAGGTAATACCAATTCAAAATTACTACACCAATCATATACAGTATCATCATCAACTTTAAAACAATCATTAATGGTAACTAACTCATCATTAATCATTTCAGCATATTTGGCATTAGGTTTGATTTCAAACAACCCTTTATATGTTCGATGCTTTTCAGAAAGAATACTATAATCATTTTTGTTGAGTTTAAATAATTTATCGATAGGTACATCAATACCATTTTGTTGAATATATTTGTCAATATCTTGAACGTTACTTGGAATTTTAATCCAGCCTTCTTTGATAGCTTGGTTAGGGGATAAAATCATTTGATAAATAGTCCTTTAGTGAAATTGATATTATGTTGTATAACACGTTTTGTATTATCATCTAATTTTTTTTGGTAATCAAATTGAACTGGAAAATGTACTTTTTTAACACATAATCCACTATCAGTATTGTGTGAATATTCATGACCTAATAATCCCATCCAGAAAGGATTTGAACTATCACATGACCATAATGCATTCATTTTAAGTAATGCAGGAATTTCCAATAAAGGACCAGCATTTAATCCTAAATAATGATGACGTTTTTTTGAAAAACGATGATTTGCTTGCAATAATTGCGTCATAACCACACGTGAATAACTTGCAGGAATATGTGGTAATGCATTAGGAATACCTAATATTGACATGCCAATAATATCAACTAACACACTTGTGGACGCGAAATCATATCCACGAAACCAATCACCAAGATCACCTTTTTTACTTTGTGGCACAAAAACTGTTTCAAAACCTTCATCTTTAAAGTAAGGTGCCCATAATTTAGCTGCCTCTATTGTTTCAATTGAATCCTTAAATGGATAATCAGGTAGCACAATTGCGTTTGCAAAACATTTATGACCCAACTCTATTAATTTTGATGGAGAATAAGGTTCCAATAATTCAAATGCACTATTATCCATAATAATATAGTCTCCACGAGATCTACAATTGGCATAAAAGGCAGCATAATCATCATCTGTATCAACAAGATGAGCTAAACACAAATGTTTGGAAGACTGAGATGCAAACTCTTCCAAATAAGCTGTTGGAGTTATAAAACAAAATTGTGGTTCATTAATATTCATTTTCATTTTCCTTCGAAATATAAAATACAACCATTTTCATTATCTTCTGAAATCTCAACAACATCTAATGAGAATAATGTTCCGAGTTCTTCAGCAATCATTTCACAAGACATACCTTTAAAGTCACAACACGCAATTTTATCAGAAAAATATTTTTCTCGAAAATGTTTTTGGATTGAGTGTTTGAGTTTTATAAACTCAATATCACGATCATTATGATATACAGTTTTAATTGCTTTGATATGGAAAACATGACGATGCGGTAATTTAAGATACATTACTTCATCAATATCACATGATTCCCAATTATGTAAGCCTTCAACTTGAAGTGTACAGAAAATTTGTCTGAAAGATACATCTACAACTTTTGTCATACGAAATTCCTTTTACTATTTTATAAAAAACATTATAACATAAAAGGAAAGGTTAGAAAAGAAAAGAAAAGAAAAAAGAAAAGGTCATAAGACCTTTTCTTTTTGTTGATTTTAGAAATCTTCTAATGAACCGCCACGAGCTCTATTAGTAACATCTTCAATATCTTCCTCATTAAAATGTAGTTCAACATGAGCGAAATATTGATCATCGTCAACATCACACTCCGAAGGATCACAATCTTTCATAGCACAAGCGAGCGCTTTATGAGGGTCACAGTCTGGATTGCGACGCATGATTTCAACGGCGTAATTTTTTAATTGCTCACGATGATCGGGATCAGTGATATTGAAATCTGTTAATGAATTATCAGGCTGCATCGCGAAATTTGCAACAGCCTCTACTATTTGCTGACGATTATCAGTGGTTACCATATTGTTATAATTACGTAATGCGATATCCAAATATTCAACAATAGATTGTTTGTCTTTGTTGATAATTTCCATTTCCTGTAATTTGCAAATTTTTTTACAAATTTTATGTATTACCAGATCTGGTAATTGATCTGAAATGGTAAAACCACATGATTCTTGGTATTTGATTGATTCAGTAAGAATATTTTCCATTTCGTTAAGTAATTCAAACATATATAATTTTTCCTTTTTATGTATTTAAGGGTTTTGTACTAAAGTATATTGAAATACTTCATAAACTAAACGTATTGACATGCTATTAATATTAACAACATCATTGTTATTGATAGATAGTATTATTTCATTGTTGTCGTTATGAGTATTGCAAAATATTTCCATGTTTGTTTCGTAATAAATTTTATCTATTGATCTAACTTGCAGTACAATATCTTCCAATAGAAGCTTACTTAATGTTTCAGCGAAATTTATTTGATAGTTTGTTGATTCACACATCGTCTTCACACTCACCAGTTTGGGACAATATGTTAAACCAATTAATCTTATATCTGGTAAACGTAGACTAATATTATCTGATGTTGTTCCACCAGGTATCAAAGATGTTAATGAATACTCTATTATAACAACATTTTGTGATTTGGATAATATTGGCTGAACAGATGAATGTGTTAAAACGATCATAAAAAATCCTTAAAAAGTACCGCCATCAATAGCAGTCACAAATGTTAATCCTGTTTCACCGCTATTCACTGCAACCAAACGATTAGCATTTCCTGTATAAGATGATGGGGCGTCTGAAAGTTCAGTGAAATTTAATGCAATGTTTACCCAGTTCGTACCATTATATTTTAAAACTTGTCCACTAACAGGAGTAGAAATTACTACATCAGATAAATTATCTAAAGTAGCATTAGTAATTCTAGCATCAACAGCACTATTAAAATCAGTAATGTCACTAGCTACGTGAGTATGACCTTCCAATGAGAAAGCAACAAACGCGTTTGTTCCTAACTTAGATCCCCATTTACCATTAACCTCACTCCATAATAAGAAAGCATTATCAGATGTGCCGCGCTCAATTTCCAATCCAGCATCAGTTGTGGGTGTTCCTGTAACTTGACTGTTTAATACTAAAATATTATCACCAATATCAACTGTAGTACTATTAACATGTGTGACAGTACCGTTAACAGTTAAATCACCACCGATAACAACATTATTACTAAATGTTTTATCTCCCCCAATTGTTTCTGTACCAACAGTATGAACATAATCAGATTCTGTAAAATTTGTTATATCAGCTTTAACTAACGTAACAGCTCCTACTTTACCAGCAACACTGAAAACTGTATTAACTTGGGCTCCACTTTCAATACCAGCTAATTTATCATGATCAGCTTGACCGCCAATTGCAATGATGTTTGTACCATCACCTATATATAATGTTTTACTTGAATTTTTAAATGAATAAGCTAATTCACCTTCAGATAAACTAATAGGTGCATCATTTAAGAAAGAACGTTTAATTTGAATAATAGTTTCTGCAGACATTTTGTCAAATCCTTTTATGTTTATTTAGAGTAATTAAAAGTATCCACCATCCCAATCATGTGTATCAACGTATGTTTTTACAGCATGTTGTGTTGGTATCAGTGTGGTACTATCTGCCGTCATTGATGTATCATTGGATAAATCAGCAGCTCGCAATTGTAAATCATTTGTTAAATTACTTAATCCCACTGTATTCTTAGTAACAGGAACCCAAGTTTTATTATGGGCGTAAAACTCACCTGGGTTACCTGTTGGTATTGTATTTTCCTTATTATCCAATGCATTTTGAGTAGCTATTGAAATTGGTTTATTGTTATCAGATGTATTATCAATATTATCTATTTGCAAATCGATTTTTATTTCGGATAAGGTTACTCGAATTAAAGAACCTGAGTTGTATTTGATATAATCATCGTTTGTGAAAATTATATCACCGAGTTGCTGTAAGTTGGCTGTTAAATGATTATTTGGCAAAATTCCCGTGTGATTTGCTAAATCCAATAAATAAGCATCTGTCTGATTTTTTGTAGCTTCGTCTTCAATTAATTGAAGTTTGTTAAAATCACTAATACTCATAAATCCATGTGAAAGAGAGCTCGCATTAGCATGTATATGAGATAATAGTGAATATCTATCATCATGTGTGTGTGTTGTCGGAGATAGAGAATCTAATGTGGATTGTAAGTTAATAATATCAGATATTAAATGTGTGTGATTTAATTCAGCAACATTTACCACATTGAGAAACACATTTTCTGAATCTTGTGTAATAATTAAATGTGGATTACCAGTTAATGATTTGAATTTTAACGTGTTCCCGTCTTTGAAAGAATATAAACCTGTCCCTGTGCCAATATTAGTAGCAAAAGTATCATTAAAAATTGACGAAGATAGGACAACATCTAATTGTCCATTGTTAATTTGGAGTGAATTACCCACATTCAAATATTGAATATAACCATCAGTATCTGTGTAAACTAACGTAGATGACGGAAATTTTCCCGTAACATCAAATTGATTTTTTAGTGGTTGGACACGTTGACCTGAAAACATACCATATAATATTCATTTTATGTATTTAGGTGCGAATATATTTGAATCATTCGCACCTAAGTGTTTTTAGTTGGAGTTTTGTCTCACTTCTTCAAACGAGATGAAAGAGGTTGTTGGTAACTGAGACCATAATTTACCAATACCGTTCCATTCATATACAGTATGTAATAACGGAACAGATGGTGTTTTTATATGCTCATCCTCACGAAATGTTACCACATCTCCACTTAATGTTTTAACAACTTGAAGACGACCCATCTTTGATTTCTTTCCAGGATCTGTAACAGGATCTTTACAAACATCAACCCATACACCATCAACTAATGCGGCAGAGCATTTCATGGCGAATTTTTGATCATCACGATTGACGTGTTGTAATAAACCTCCACCCATTCCAAATGCAATATTATCTAATGAAAAACCAGCATTTAAAATTGAATCAATAATAGGTTGAAGAGTGTTAATAGTTATACCGTCTCCTTGGATAAAGCGTACATTGTTAATAACTTTATATCCTTTTTCGTTAACACTAAACCCAAATTTTAGTGCGGCCAATTCCATAATCTTAGGTAACACTTCTGTTGGTTCACAACTATCGGGGCGTATTACTATTATTTGTCCGTTTTTTGTTTTTTGTATAATTTCATCCTTAATGCTTCCCATCAGTTCAATAAAATTATAAATATTATAGGCATCTCCCACTATTGACACAGCTGCGTGTGTATCTAACAATGATAACATTTGGCGAATATATGCCAATTCATTTTTTATGTTGTTCATAATGTTTTCTCCAATCAATAAGTTGAAATGAACAGTTTTGAAATTTTTTAAATTTGTGAGGTTGTTTGGGTTGAAAGTTTTTAGTCTCTTTTAATGCCTCCAAATATATAAGTATACCGTACTTTTTTACAAAATCGATTTTTGTACCCCAAAAATCGATTAATATATTACCATGTTCATCAAAACATTTGATCATTTTGTCTGATGCTAACCGATGTATATCTCTATTAAATGTTTCTTTTTTAATATTAATAAACCGTTGCTCTTGTATTAACCATACAGTTTTCTCACCTTTAGTTGTTGGGATATATTTGTGTTTATTTTTTTCATACTGTTCTTTAGTGATACTACTTGTTTCATTAGTTTCGATATTTCTACAAGTAATACGTCCTTTAGAAGCATGAATATATCTTTTTGGGTTTTCATCATAATCCTTTTTTGATATATGTTTTCGTATACCATCAGTTGTATCTAAAACTGTTACTTTACCGACATGTATGCCTTTCATTTTTGATTTGATAAATGTCTCTTTATCTACATACATATTAGTATCATTAATTTTTACCACAATGCCACCAAACACTTTTTTATGATATAATTTGTTAAAATCTTTAATATTAATTGATTCAGTTTTATTATTGCCAATATGGCGGATTGTTACCTTACCACTACTTGCTGTTAAGAAATTAGATTTATTTGTATGATATACATCACACGGTACTCTTCGATAGGATTGTAGTGTTAGATCAAATACCCGCACTGTTCCAGAGCATGGTGTGATGTGGATATTGGAGTCATATTTATCCACAGAAATTCTACACCATTTATTATTCATAAATACAACAACACTTCGTTTTGTCATCCATTTTCCACTTCCACCCAATTGCCTATTCATTACGTGTGGTTGTGATAAAAATTCTTCTGTGATTAATTCTTTTTCTTTGTTATTCATCTCATCAAAATTATCAAATATAAACATTGTTTCTTTTGTGAAATTTTGTTTACCATATTGCATTAATTGCTGTTTTATTTCAATACCAGATCCTAGATAATTATCGTTTAAATTATTGGTAATGTGTTGTCCTATGTATATCATACCATTAACCATATTTGTTGTTTTATATATCGTAAAATACATTCATATCTATCTTAAATATGAATGTATTTATTCTATTTAATAATTCCTGCAACAGAGCAGTTATTTTAATTTAATTTCTGGAATAGTACCAGACCAACTACAAGCAACACTATGTTCACTTGCTGGAATTGACCACCCAACCACTTCTTTAGAATCATAATAATTTATTGCAGCTATTAATGCGGGAACAGTATCTGTTCCCTTGAAGTTGATTAAATGTGCTAACCCACCGATTGCAGCAGATTCATAAGAACTAACACCACGTGCACCAAAATCATGTAACTTAAAATCAATAGAAGATGGTGTTCCTGATTTTTCTAAGGCTTTAAGAATAATTTGTTTACAATGATAACTATTTGTAGCCACAGTTGTTGGATACCATACAGAACGCAACAACGCCGTTTCAATAAATGTTGTTACCCAAAAACATTCTGGATCAGTAACTTCAACTGTCACCAAAACATTCTTTGTTGGAATCACAGTACCTTCTTTTACACTTTTAATTAAAACAGGTAAGAAACCATTGTGTTTCTCAACAATATATAACCATCCAACGGTATTGAAAGGTTCACCGTGTAATGTAATAATTCGCTCAGCTTCATATACCATTTCTTTAGTTATTCGTGTCAATAAAAAGTTTTTGATAAAAACCTGAAGTCCAAAAAATACTGTTTTATCAAAAATACCACCACGAGATTCTATATAACTAAAAATATTAGTTGTTCGTGGTGGGTATTGTAAAAACATGGAAAATTTGTAACTATCAGTATCGAGAATAGGATTATAAGAAAACATTGTCTATCTCCAAATTAAAGGTAACTAGTCAGAATGTGAAAGTGATCTTCAAAAAACAAAGAGCTCATTTGACTTAAATGCATAATGGGTACCCAAAAGACCTCTTTTGCATCATCGGCAGCTTCGACCTTTGGTAATTGCTTTTCGGTTAATTTAACTTAAAATAATAAATAAAAAAATGTTAAACCATTTTAACATTTTTTTATAAGGTTTTAAATGAAATTAATTTTTGAAAACTTACAGATGTAAGTTTTCAAAAAAGTTATTTAGAAGGAATGGATTCTATCTGCTCCACAGCTAAAATCCATTCCTTAACAAATTCGTCACGGACGATATCTTCGGGGGTAAAGTTTACCATACAGAAACTTGCACATATGCGACCAACATGAATGAGTTTCGACATACCTGATTGTTGATTACGTTTGGTTGGGGTTAAATCGTCTTGTTTAAGATCTCCCAAGAAGACCAAAACTGTGTTTAACCCTTTACGAGTTGCGATGGTGTTAATCTCTTCCCACAACATATTTTGAGTTTCATCAGCTATAACAACACAATTATCCCAAGTTAATCCTCTAATATAAGATGTTGTTTGAAATTCAATTAAGTTCTTTTCCTTTAATTTGTAATATGCTCCGTTTTCCATCATTAACCAATCAACAATATCAACATAAGGACGTTCATACACAGCTTCTTTTTCCTCTAACGTGCCTGGTAAATAACCTTGATGATTAACAGAAAGAGGTGAGCGTAAAATAATTACTTTATCATGTGATTTATCAACAAGTACTTTTACTAATGCACTATAAAGCGCAACCATCGTATTGTGTGTAATAATATAATCATCTGTAATATATAGATGTTCTTCACTATCTAACAGTATACATTGAGCCTGTTCAACAGATACCAATTCAATAGATTTTAGTGTTCGTCGTAATTGTTTGGGTTGATATGTATCCGAACATCGTTGAACCTTACGTTCTAGTGTAAATAGATCTTTGGGTTGTGTGTATGATATACTGACTGTATAACAATCTTGGCACTTAATATATACGCCATTTTTTGTATAACCAGCCTTCCTTTTACGAATACAACTTTTTCCTCCAATAGACCAAACAATCTCTTGTACATCCTTAGCTAGATTATACGAAGATGTGGAAAAACTAACATCTCCTTTTTTCCCCACAGTTCCATCAGTATCTAATAACCCCTGTAATAATTTAATTCTATCAGTTATACAGGAATGTTTATACATATCTGGAATAAATTTATCATTAGACTTTTTTCCATATAACCCTAATTCTTGAAGTTTTATAGAATAATAATTCTGACGATTTTTGGGGTCTTTTATCTTATATGTTATACGAAAATCATATGGACCAATTGTTGAATTTATGTAATAATCATCTCGTAATAAAGCTCCAACATTATCGATTATTTGTTGATCTGCTGATGTAAACATTACTCCATTTGTTATTGAACCGTCACCGATCAATACGCCAAGTAAGTATGGTGGGATCGGTAATTCCACTTTAGGTGTTTCATGACCAGAAATTAAATCTATCGATATATTACCATAATTTGGTTGGATTTTTTTTTCCATAAGAAAATTAATCATATCTTTAGTTGTTAAGATCTTCTTATAAGATTTATTATACTTACGAAAATTAACAGGAACATTACATTCCCATAAATGATCCAAACAGCATCGTGTTGATGAACCATCACTAAAGGTAACTTCATAAATTTCCTTTTCACCTTGTGGAAATATACCTATAACTGTTGACGTAGAACCGTTTGGGGTACTAACAACATCACCAACAACAACATCACCCATAAATTTCCATCCTGAGGGTGTTAATACTTTTGATGTAAGTGGCTGGGCTTTTCCTGTTCCCGCTGAGCCATATCCAATAGTATGATTATTATTGGATAAGCCTGCCATCATATCAGATTGTCTATCTGTTAGAGGTGAAATTTGTCGTAATGCGAATTCTACTTTAGTATCACGTTGAGATTCACGTGTACGTTTAGTATTTTTATTAATCTTTCCTTGTGTTGGTTGTTTCATAAAAACTCCTTATTTATGGGTAGGAACTGATTGCACGCTAGGATTATTACGTCTTGAAGATTTCATTACATGAGGTTCTTGTTTTACGTATTTTTCCTTATTTTTAAGTCTATCGACATAAACACTTAATTTCAACAAAAAATTTCTAATTTGATTATAACGTTGTTGATTAATAGCTTCTGTTACCATTGATGATAATTTTGGTGCTCTTGTTTTACCTAAATGTATAATTTGATTTCGTATCATACTATTTAAATCAACATTATCAATTTTCTCTGCACGTCTTAAATCACCATGTAAGCCCATATTAATTAAATCATCTCTGGTAATGGCACTTCGTCCTTCAGAGGAAAGTAAAATCGATAATCCTGCCACCAAGCAACCCAAATCCTGTGGTGATATGTTTTTACGCTCTAACCACATTTGGAATTTATCTGCTAATGTTTGAACTGATTCATTTAATAATATTTCTTCATATAATTCAAGCATTTCTTGTAATTCCACCATTTCGTAAATGATATCACATGAAATATCTAATTCTTCTAGTAAATGCATTATAATATATCCATATTTTTAAATGTATTTATAATGAAAAAGGAGACCTAGGTCTCCTTTTTCTCATCATACACTAATGTATCCAAAATTTCACGTTCCACATCAAGAGAGCGATTAATTGCACGTTCATTATCAAAATGCCCTTCAGGGTATCTAGCAGATAGCTTATTGATATTAATATCGAGAGATTGTTCAATAGAGGTTCCAATGCTATCTAAACCTCTATCAATATACCACATTACATCACCATATTCTTCGTTTAAGTTAACGTGATCAAGATTACCTTCTTTAATAACGCTATTAACCAACGAGGGTAATTCACCAGCAGATTCAGTTATAATACCAATCATTGAATGTAAAACACGAATTTGCTGAACATCAATAACAGATACGTCTTGTGTTGTGATATCACCCTTTGATAAGTCTTGTAACAAAGAACTAATATTTTGTAAAGAACTTTTAATATCAGCTTCTTCCATTAAAGAACGTTTATAAAACATATTCTTTTTAATACTATCAAGAATATTGGTTAATTCTTCTAAGCTAACTAAAATACCAGATATCAGAGCATGAGAACATGTAATTGATTCTGGTAGGCTTTCAGTTTTAGCTGCACAATTGCGGTAAGTTTGTAAATCCATTGTCTTTTACTCCATGTAGACTGTATTGCTCTATTAGAAATTTTGATAGAGCTTTAAATTTTGATTCATTTGATATTTTTCCACTATACATTTGCATTAATATATTCAGATATATAGAATCACAAAACGTGGATTGGATCAAGCATGCAAATTCTTTTCGTTGTAAGTGTTTATTACAATTAAAGAATTTTTCAATTGCATCCATTGTTTTATTATATAATGGATGGATAAAGGTTACAATTTTTTCAATTTTTCCAATTAAACCAACATCATCATAATGTAAACTACGGTAATCATCCAACTTTTCCATTAGATATAAATTAATAACATTTTCATAACTAAAACAAGATTTTGAGGTATGTAATTCATCATACCATTTTGTTTTCATTTTGAATGTCACATCGTTTTGATAATCATAGCCAATAACACCTTCTATGTCGGTTCTAACTTTCAAATAGGATTCTATTGCGGGGATACTTGTACGCTGATACATCAATAATGCAGCATTATGATGTACACGTCCCGTGATATGTGAACGTGAGTTGAGAAGTGTCAACTTAGTGCTATCATACTTAACAACGATTCTTAATTCGGGATCAGATGAACATAATTCAAAATTGTAAGTTTTTGATTTACAATCTTCAACAGTTATATTATGTTCATTCAGAATATCTGGTAACAATCCTCGTGCAATTGAGCAGTGTGGTGATGATAGTGATGTTTTTGATTTAACCCCAATATTGTTATTTGCATCAACAAAGGTACTAATTAAACTTCCATCCAACTTGATAAAAAAATCTAATTCATCCATATGGGATTCTTGATGCTGTATAATTGGGTTTTCACGTAATCTAAAGCATTTAGGCATAGGTAATGAAACGAGAATCCATTTACTACTTTCTTGTCTAAACATCGTTCCTCTACAGTTTAAAGCATCTGGCAATAACCAAGATGTATAACTTCCTGTTGCACGATATGAGAAGATTCTATATAAGTGGTTGTCTTGATCATATACACGATCGACGAAATAAAACCCTGTCTCAGAATTTGAGCACAGGGCCATTAAATTATTGAATAGATTTGTAAACATATACTCACCATAAAAAATATTATTTGTTGAGTATATGTAAAATATTAATGGTTTTCAATAACCATTAATATCTTTTGAATTAATACATCAAATGATTCATTATCCGAATCATGCCAAATTGCTATACCACCGTGATTTTTCCAATCATCTATATTTTGTCCACGATCATCAAGTAGAACGGATGTTGGAGTAGCATAGTATTTTTTATTCTTTGATTTACACAAGTGTATTTGACTAGGATGAAACCATTCACTTGCATGTTCGTTAATCCAAAGAATTTTATCACGTTCACAATTTGCTGTATTACTATTACACGTTCCTGATAAGATACCATATCTAATATTATTGGCATTCAAAATTGGAATAATGGTATTAAAAAAATATGAAATACCTTCATACGGTTCTATAGTAAACCAAAAATCTTCTACTTTGTTTATTTTTCTCCAACATTCTTTTGCATTTTCTTCATCAAATTTATGTCCCATTATATCAACACAACGTTTGTTGAAGTTTGCAATCAATCCGTCCATATCGAAATATAAAAATTCTATCATTTTTGTAATCCCATATTTGATGTTGCCCACGCAACAATTGTACTAAGATTGTTTGATGTTATGGTGGCAATTAATATATCATCCTCAAATAGTAAAAATGTTGGGACAGACCGAATATTAAATTTAGCCTTAAATGATTCTAACTCACTGATTTCAACTTTAATCATGTTTAAGTTAGATGGAAAAGGATTCGTTATTTGATTATCCAACATATTCAAAAATTGTTTACAAGGACCACACCAATGTGCATAGCAATCAATTAATAAATATCCTTCATTGTTTTTGATAAGTTCTTCGACGTCACCATCGAAATTATTAATATAAGACATATATTTCCCTTTAAGTTAACCAATCTGGTAGTTGTTTATTTATTAGATCGTATCTAATACTAGTTAAATTGTTAATAAACTCATCTACAGTTAAAATAGTTTTAGATGGATCGTTGCAACCTATTGAGTGTTTTAGTGAATGATTTTGAGTTGATATCAACTCCTTTTGTCTAAGTAAATTTTGTTCGAATGAGCAAAAAAACAATTCATTTAGAAACTCTTGATAAAAATTTGATTTTCTATCAAATGATACACCAAACCAATGTAGATTGGTGTATTTTACATTCTTACCTGCCATTTTAGCAGGAAATCCTGCTAAGACTATAGTTTCTGATTGTTTTGTCTCATCTGTGAATTTTAAAGATTGTAATACACCTTCGACGGATTTGCAGTGTTTTTCCAAAAACACGAATTCACAAGGTTGAAGATTACTGAGAACTTTCTCAGTAATGTTTTCGCTTCTATAATCTATGTTAATCATTTTTTGATGATTGTTGTGCTGAAAATTGAGCATATAACTTTATTGCCTCCGGTGAACGAAACGCTGGTGTGTTTGTGCTGCAAGGAATATCTATAATACAGCCTTTAGTTAAACCTTCACTAACAATAATTTTTGTCACACCAATCTGTTGTAATTCATCACCCCATGTTTCCTTGACAAATTCAGTAATAAATTCAATAGTAGTTTCGGTATCCAACACAACATGACGTATATACTTATTTTGAAATGTCATTTCAAAATAACCACGTTGTTCTGTTGTGTAAGAAATAGTTTCCTTATTGAAATTTTCCTTATTGACAAAGACAATTAAATCTAATACATCAACTATTTTATTTAGTAATTGAATAACATTAGAAGGTGTTTCACGACTTGTCGTTTCAATGTTTGTATATGCTACAATAAAAGATAGATGACCATGAGCAATATTTTGGCAACCCCACGACGTGCTGTCCTTTAAGCCATGGACATATCTAAAATATCTTGGTGCATGAAGGATACAGCCTGGTAACTGTGTTACTCCGATGTCATTTGTTAAAATTGTATTAATGTTGAGTTGAACTGTTGGATATGATTTTTGTAGTTCAATAGTTAAAAAATCACTAATAGCATATCCAATATACTCTGGTCCATATTCAGGTACGGTTATGGGTAATTTGGTGACAATCTTAACAGCATTTGTCGGTAATGTGATTTTAACTTGTGGTGTTTCAATTACGTATGTTTGTTTATTTGTATCGTCAACATCAATATTCTTGATGTTGATAGAGCTTATGTTTGAATACCCTTCAATAATCCATAATTTATGGTCAAACCCTTTTTCATCATCGTCAATTAGATTTTTGATTGATTTTTTAATCGTACTAAAATCTACTACTACCTTTTCTTTACCATCAATTTTACCCGTAACATGGAATGAACCATGGAAAGAACCACCCACAACAAAACCATTATCGTCTATGTAAGCGTGATCGATTACGGTTACATTATTTAGCACTATTGAACTTGTTTTATCGTTGTTCATAAATATTTTCCTTTTAAGTTTTTAAAATTATATTATAAATAAAAAAACCACTCAACGAGTGGTTTTGGTTTTTAATGTTGTTTACCCCAACCGACGAAATCCCATTAAGGATCCATCAGTACGTTGAGCAACTTGAGTTGGATTTTGATTCAGTGGATTATTTTTGATGGTGTTACGTTCATTATCATCATCGACGCTACCAGCATCAGGAATATCATCATCTTTTTCCAAATTTGTTTGATAATCTTGTCCAGATTCATAATCAACATCATCATCAGCAGGCTCTTTATCATCAAAATAATCAACATCATCATCAGATAAATCTTGTTGGTCTAAAGCTTGCTTGAACGCATCAACAACAGATATATCAGGATTAGATTTAATAGCATCAATCACATTATTAATAATATCACCAATTGTTAATTCAGACGTGACGTCTTTCATGTCATCTGCACCAGTGGCGCCAAATTCCATTTCAACATCATCTTGATTTTCAACATCATCTTGATTTTCAGGATTATCATAATTTTCAGGATTATCTATTGATGAATCATTATCCGTGATACCATTAACTTTATCGTTAAACTGTTTAAATCGATCTTGATAATCTTGATCTTCTTGATCTTCATCATCATTATTAACATTATTTTCTGGATTTGTAACGTTATTAGGTGGAGCAAATTTCAAACGTCGTTCCTCATACTCTCTTGCGAATCGACTCATCATACCATGAGCTTCATGTAGTACTCGCTTAGCGTTTGAACGTTGTTCATCAGAACCTGTTAGGTTTAATAAATGATTACGAGCTTCCAGTTTTTGGATAATACCTTCACAAACTTTTTTAATATTTATTTTTGAAGTTTTAGCTGCTGTAGATGGTAATGCCTTATCTTTAATCTTTAATCCATCTTTTGATAAAGTATGAGTAATAATTTCTTTATTATTACCTGAATTATTGACAATATTTTTATTTTGGATTTTTGGATTTTTACCGTTATCACCCTTTTTTAAAAACTTTTGTTTTAGTATATCAGCTAATTTTTGAGCCATTTTTGTTTCCTTTGTCAGATTTTATATGTATTTAATGAGAAAGTTTGATATTAAAACTTATTTATTAATTTGACTAAGACGCCAATTACCATCTAACCCTCTAAATCGAGCGAGCATTCTAACAGCATGACTCATTACATCTTCGTATTGTTTCCATGCGTTTCGCATATAAGGTTCTGGACGTTCAATATTTGATTTGTCATATGCCCAGTGCACCAGTTCTAAAGCATTTGTCCAGTGGTCGGGAATGTCCTCATCTCTCGAGCCTCGTTTTAATGATGCTGCTTTTGTTATTAAGCGTTTTAGATGTTCCACACTTGCTGCAGGTAATTCTGACAAACGTTTAATGTTTTTGGCTGTAGTGCCTTCAATTAACTGTACAATAGTAGAAAATTTCATTTAGATTGTTCCTTATATGTATCAAGAATCATTTCTAATTGTTTTGAATATGAAATAAGTTGTTCAATAGTTATCCTATACATTTTTACAACATGATCATTAGTTGAGTTTTCAGTTATTTTTGATGTGGCTAATATGGGTCGCTCTACAACAGGTGGAGGAACAGGTTTTTGTATTTTGCACTGCATTCCAGTGCATCCATACATCCATATAGCATTTATACATAATAACAATAAACGTATATTTATTCCCATTGTATGTTGCTTGATTCTTGTTTTAGGTATTTAATACTTTCGTCACAAATTGGTGACACTTTTGTTTCTTCAATTTTAATAATTTTAGTTTTAACGTGTTGCTGAGATTGTTTTAATTTTTGTTCCACTTGTTCAAAATCACGTTTTTGATTATTATATGAAATTAAAAGTTTATTTTTTTCATAATTGAGTTGAGAAATGGTTATTGATTGTTCTTTAATTGTTAACTCTAAAGATTTTACGTGTAGCCATAAAAATCCTAACACTGTGATAAAACCAATTAAAATCAACTGTTTATAATATTTTACAATCAACAACCATGTCATGTTTTGTTTAATCCTCTATTACAACAAAGATATCATCTTCATTAATAATGACAATATCTGCTTTTTTGCCATCTATTTTAATGGGTTGACGATCATTACCATAATGAACACGATCACCTACTTTAATATGTTTAACATCAGGACCGACAATTTCCACAGTACCAATAAATGTGGGTTTTTCTTCTGTAATATTTAATGTCTGACTAAGCACACGATATTCTAAATCTGCTCTAATTACAACTTTACTACCAACAGTACGTACTAACTTCATAAAAATATAACCTTTTTTGTTAGTATATATTTTGTTTAATAGATAAGTCAACGATTTTGTGAACTATGTTTGTTAAAATCAAATTAACCTGTTTATTGAAAATCATATTTACATGATCACAATTAACAAAATATAATGTTTTAACATTAACATGATCAAAGTCATGAGGTAATAATTCAACAACACCATCGTGATGGTCGAAAGGCAATAATATTAAATTAGTTATCCATGATATTGGATTTTTCACATCAAGTTTACATTGACCAATTATAATATGATGAGGTATATTTGTTTTCTCATGTATGTAATTTCCCTTTCGTGATAAATTATTCAACATTGGTGAAATTTTATCCAACACACTAATGTGATGTCTAAAAAAATCTGCCAGAAAAGCGCCTTTATATGGTGTACCAAGAGTAATGCAATGGACGTCACAAACACTATGGTAAAATTCAGCTAATTGTTTAGCAATCAACCCACCGAGAGAATGGCCGATAAAAATTATTTGAGATGCATGTTTCACATTTTGTTTCATTTTAGCTAATAAGCCTTGAATATTTTCATTGATATTTTTAAAAATTGAATTAAATTGGTAATTTAAAATTTTGAAATTTGAGTGGGTTTCTAATAAGTAGTGATACATGGGTAACATTAATATTTTATTTGAACCCAAACCGTGTAATAATACAATATAACGCATAATTAAACATCATCTCATTGTATTTATGAAGTTACGTTAAATCATAAATACTTTTAAATTTGGTATTGATGATGGATATTATTAATCAAAACAAACAAACTTCAAACTATGATGAGCTGTTAAAAGAAATAACAATAATTAACAAAAGTTTGATAGATTCAAAGCAGTTAATATCTAGGTTAAAGAATAATGAACGAGTAAGTTGTATTAAAATAAATATCAAAAAAGAACCTCCGTCACAAACATGAGTAATGAACCTTTTTTAACATATGAAGAAGCAAAAGCGATAGTCAGACAATTTAATTTTATATCTATAAATGAATTTATAAGATGGCGTCGTAATAAAGAATTACAAACTTATGGACCAATACCTAGTTATCCAGCAAAAATATATAAAGATGATAATTTTAGTTGGGAAGATTTTTTAGGTGAGGCATTTACAAAACATAAACAAATTAAAGATAGTATTGAGGAGTGGCCATACGAGGAAGCTAAAAAAGTAGCAAGACAATTTGGACTAACTTCTTGTGATCAATGGCCTAAACTAATCAAAACTATAGAATTGCCACTAGGTTTTCCTCGTAAACCAGAACGTTACTATACTACAAAAAGCAGGCAATGTTGGAAGGGTTGGGAAGATTTTCTAGGCACAAAAGAGAACGCTCTAATCAATAAAACAAAACAACAAATTGGTCAGCCTACTCCACAACCTGTTAAGTTTAATGAGAACCATGCTTTTAATTTGCCATTTGAAACATTTAGAGAAAATATAAGAAAAATGGTATTTGAATCTGAAGAGCAATATAGAAACTGGAACAAAACTAATGGGATGAGTATAAAAGGATATCCTTTACACCCAGAACAGTTTTATGCTCAACGCAAACAATGGACATCTTGGCCCGATGTATTAGGCAAATATGAAGGTGTTGATATTCTTGCAACAGAAAAATGTGAATACACGGAAGCCAAAAAGTTTGCTCAAAGTTTAAATATTAAATCAGAAGCTGAATGGAGACAATTCTGGATAAAAAATCCCAAATATAGAATGGATATACCTAGATATCCTGATGTATATTATAAAAATTATTGGGAATCGTGGCCAATATTTCTTGGAAGCAATATTTCATATAGATTATCAGAACAATTATACACAGGGGCTGTGTTATTTGTAGCAAAAACATCAAGTGCGGTACATAATATGTATGAGATATCAATCTCAACAGAAGGTCCACATAGCATGTTGAATCATGTTTTTTTAAATAAACCTGATTGGACGTTAATAAGGTGTTATAAGTTTACAGATGAGGTTATCAACAATCAATTTAAAAACACCAGAAATTTTGTTCAATACCTCATTCAAAAATTTAAGGATGGTGAGCATTATAGTTATGAAGGTATTATAATCAATAATATATATGCACTTTTATATGAATTTGATTATTATTTTGAACCTTTAGATATTTCTGATATTAAAATTCAAAAATATCAACACGCTAAAGATGTTGTTGGATTAAAGAATCAAGAAGATCAACAATCAACTCTTCAAATTGATTCTTCAAATCCAATTAATTTATTATAAGGTATTGAGTGAATCAATATTTTCCATTGATTCACTTGATAATCGAAATAACAAATTAGACACATGATCTTGTTTTTGTTCAATGTGTCCAATAACATTGAAAATACCACTAACATCGATACTCTCATCAACATTCAAAACTTCTGAAATAACAGTATTGAGATGATTTTCTATAAGGTCTAACCGTTGTTTTTCATTAGAAAGTAAATTAAACATAAATTTTTTTTGCTCATCAGTTAAATTAATTACCATCTATTCGTACTCCCAAATCAAAAAAATATTTTAATAAACATTTACACATTGCTTCACTGTAGGTTTTTCCTTCAGCTCTAAAAAAAGTAGCAGTGACATTATTATTCATAACATTTCTACGTACATCATCCTTGTTTAATGATGCTATTACAGTACACGTATTATTATCATCTGCTATTACTTGATAGGTTATTCTATAATCTAAACTTAAAGATTCAAGAAACACACAACTAGGTATCCAATCTTTGACATCAAATACACTACCATCTTCATAATTAACATACATTTCATGAATATGGTTTGACAACATTTCAAAAATATTTGTTAAAGCTACAGATGGTTTGCAAGTTACCTCATCTGTAATGTCCATTAAAATATCATCTTCCTCATTATTGACAATTATATGTTGATGAAACATTCCAACCGCTCTACCTAATAAATAATCCATTGTAAGACCTATAGGCAAATCATCGATATATTGTTCATCTATCAACGATGGATCAATATTATCAACCACATTACATCTGTGTAACATTTTCTTGTTCCTTTAGTTTAATAATTTGTTCAATCTCTGAAATATGTAATAAATCAGGATAAACATCTAAACCCACATCTATTCTATTTACACCACTATTGTCAGTAGCTCCATGTGAATGTCCATGTAGCATTGTGGAGCCGTGGTGCATAGCGTTCCATGACAGAATTGGATAATGACACATAATATATTTTTTGTGATTATGTTTTATTTGTAATATATGATGCATGCTTTTAAATAGTTGTTGAAATTCAACTTTATTAATCATATGTTCATCGTGGTTACCAATTATTAGTATTTTATTCTTACAGTTGATTTGTTGAATAACATCAACAGTTTCTTTGATATTTCCAAAAGAAACATCTCCCAAAATATACAACGTATCCTTGGGTTCAACTCGATTATTGATAGTATTGATAATGGTGGCATTCATGTCATATATGTCCGTATATGGTCTAGTTGCACTCCATTTTAATATATTTTGATGAAAAAAGTGTAGATCGGATGTGAAAAACATACAATAACTCCGTTTTTTGTTTCACCCAGTTTAAAATGGTTATTAAATATTTTCAACATAAAAACAAAGGTAAATTTATGCAAGTACAAAATTCCACAGTAAAAAATGCACGTTTTCAGTCTTCACGTTATAATCATGTTTATTGGGCGGATATTAAAGGTCAAGGCTTAATGCAAGAAGTTGTTGTAGTGGCACATAATCCAAATGGCTCAGTTTGGTTTATTCCTGTAGAAAGTTTAGATAATATTGATCGTCAACGTATGTTTCGATTAATTACTGATCGTACTGCCCAAATGCTCCCATTATATGAAATCATGGCACACGTGCGGTTAAATAATGGTATTAACGCATTAGAATATTTTCAACAACTAGTTAAGTTCATGACACCAACAGGTGCTGTAATTGCTGGTAATACGAATATGATTGCCACCACTCCAACAATTCCCGTACAAACATCCGCTTAACAACATCAAAGTAGAGAATCATGCATTCTCTACTTTCATTTTTAATTCATAAACAATGAGATATGATTTATTACTTGCTTTATGAATTTTATTGTCTAAAATTAAATGTGTTAACATACGTCGTCCTTCTAGTGAAGAATTTGTGGGACTCATTCTGACACCAGCATCCGTACCATCAACAGGTTCTTGTAAGTTTCCTGCCAAAGCAGAAATAAGATATTGTGGAGCATTTGTTGATGTAGATTGGCTAATAAAAACTGAAGAATTGTTTCCTGGTGTATTGCTTTGAAACCGTAAATACCCAAAAGTATTAGTTGGATTGATGTTTGTTAAATTAGTTACTATTGCACTAACGGGTATTCCACTAATTTCAAAAACATTGTTTAATTTTGTAACAATGTCGTTCATTGTTAAATCTGCATTAGTATTTGGGGTTGCAAAAATAACATTATAGTCACGATTATTAACTGTTATTTTAAAACTATATTGGGTGTTTGGATTTAACCCAGGTTTTGTATCACCATTTACGTCTCCAATATCAACATCCTGATATCCATATGTTGATTGTAGCTGGCGACCACCTGTAAATAATGCTATTTCATCAAATGCAAAATAGTTATTTACTGGGAGAGCTGTATTAACAACATAATCCATTTGACCTGTCGGTTCAGTGTTATTAATATGACATGTAAAAATTATACTTACACCATCACTATGCTCTACAATTTTTGCACCGGGACCCGTATCAAATAGACTAAACTGTATGTCATTTTCAGGAACAGTACCATTTCCGCTACCAATTTTACCAGATGTTGCGTCTATTATTTCACTATAAACTTCGTTATATAAAGTATCATTCCAAGATGATATTCGTGGTGGTAATTTATCACCAATATTATTATGACCCCCATTACCGAATGCCATTGTAAACACACTACCATTTGACATATTGCACATAGCTCTACCAATTGCAACAGCAAAGTTTTGTGGGTGTATATCATTACATACAGGTGGCAAAGGCATACCGTCTTCATATATAGTAATTTGTGTAGAACATCTAATGTTTAATTTATCATTCATTTTTTAAAATCCTGTGTTGTCAATAATTATAGTTGTGTTTGATAAATCTATAATCAAACCATTAACTTCCGTTGTTGATATACTATCACCATACGGTTCTTGGTGAGAAGGACCGCGATATGTTGTGTTATTTGGTTGACCCAAATAATCAAAACCATAACCACCACTAACCGTTTCATCATTTGTGTTATACGAGACGTCTGTTTCTTCATTTGTTGGGGCTAACCCTGTTGGCCAAGGGTTTCGATCACCAAAAGAAGTTGAACTGAAGCCTATATTATCATCTGTTACTAGTGGGTAGTAAACATGAGTATTTTCTGTAATAGTTAGTTTTTCACCAATATACGTTGTTTGTAGTTCAGGTGCTGTTTGTTTTTTTTCAACTTCTAATTTTACTTTAACTCTAAAAGGAATATGATTTTGTTTTAAATATTCAAACATTAAATTATCTCCGTCGAAGAAATTTCACACAATGAAGAGAACATAATATATTCTGACACATCAAAAGTGAGACGTTTTGTTATTTCTGCTATAATTATGTTTATCAATTGACTAGTTAACATATCATACAACTTATCAACGTTTTCATATGTTGTGTTGATTGTTAGCAAAATTTCATTTATGTTGTATGGACTAATTAAATCAACGTTGTTTATTAGTATATTATTAATACTTGATACCAATTCTGCCCATGTTATCCACACTGTATCTTTGCTAGATAGTTGTAAATCTCTATATGCACTATTTGCTGATTTAATCACTTGTTCCCAAACTCGTCTCGACATCTTAGATGTGTTTGACGAGGTTGTATGCTGTGACCAAATGTCATGTGTTATTTTATTGTTATGAACTAACAGTTGTGGATACTTCCATCTTGTGTCTTTGTTGAAAATAACAATTTTGTTATTAATAATACCAAACATATTCGTCAATTTATTCTTCAATTCTGTATTAACAATATAGGCATTCTTGGATGTTGAATCACGATATTCTTTTATCCAATAAGTATATCTTACATTACCACTTTGAATATAAGTATAATAGTTAAATCCACGTCTATATTCAATTAATTCATCATTTTCTTTAATAGACGGAATGATAAACAAATCTATGACGTTTGTTGGTAGACTGTTTGATATATTAACCTGTAATAATGTTTCATGGAATACAAGCGCATGAAACTGTCCATTAACAAAAACATTAATAACATCTCCCACGTTACCAATTGATAATGTAATAGTATTAGTGAGAGATGTTGTTGTTAACTGTTGATGTTGGATTTGAGCTGTCGTCCACGTTGACCATGGTGAAGTATTGTTCACACGTGTTCTTATTTGAATGGAGTGTACAGGTACACCATTAATTGTATTGGTCTCTTGTGAATCAATTATATCCATCCATGTGGAAGGATGGATATCCGTGTCAATGAATTGATACACACCATCATCATCTATAAAAGATTGATTATAATTTGAAACACAGTATTTTTCACCAAAAAACACATTATTGTAAGGTTTATACCAATTAGATTTTTTATACCAAAGTTTATTGATCATTTGTGTGCAGCGATTTGATGTGTTTGATATTTCAACATTATCAACAACATTATATAATTGTAAAAAAGGGTCGGTGTTGGAAACATAATCAACATATGGTACAACACCATTCGCCAAGTCAACATATTCAAACTTTTTCAAAGAAGATAAATTTGTTTCTGTCATCAATACACTCGGTGTTGATATAGATGCAGCTAACAAATCACAATTTGTATTTGATGTAATAAGTACGTCAACCAAATCAAAAGAAATTTTATAAGGTTCAATGAATGTGTAATGATTTTTACGAATATATGTTGGTAAAATAATTACAACATCAGTTGTTTGCTGATCATTAATTATACACGATATATCAAAACTATTTGAAAGTTTTACATAAGTAAAACTTGTTTTACTACCATTTATAAACAGTTCCACACCTGTTATGTCTGTATTTTGAGTAATACTATATGTCATAGTGGTGGTGGTAAATCTCGGAATTGAAAATTTAACAATAGGTTCATCCACAGCAAAATGAATATCCAAACAATATTCATTATGATTAGACACATTGAAATCAATATTAGATACAGCTGAGCTGCTTGAAATAGTGGTAGAATCCAAAAGCATGAAATTGTTATCAAAATTCATGTCGATTGGTATATTATTAAAATCAAATATTGAATTTTGTTTCATGTATGTCTTATTGTTCAAATCAATGTTTGTTATGTTGAATATGAAATCCTCACCAAAAGAATATTGATAACTGTTGATTAACTGATACGTGTCCACAGATTGGTTAAACCCTGTTTGAAACGGTACTAAATTTTCATACGAACCTTTTTGGTGTAGTGATTCTCTCCATAATTTAAATCCACCATCATCAGATAAACCATATAAACTATTATTGGAAATTGGTTGATACCCAAGTTGTTGTTGTGATAAAGACTTTAGTTGAGGATTGGTTTTGGATGTTGTGTTTATATTTTTAAAGTTTGTAGTTAACTCCTCAAAATTATATTCATACGTACCATCAATATCAACAAATCCAGCAGTTGTAGATAATACACCACTCGTCAAAGAAATTGATGACGGGTATGCTTTGTTATGCATTGTAAAAACAGTGTTATCTAGTTTAATGATATCTTGTGAAGTTGTTAAACTCAACAAAGCACCACCTATATTAACAGCAGATTCAACGATAATTGGATTAGTTCGGAATGCTACAATTTGAGAAGTTGGTATATTATTATTTTGCATATCATATAATAACGACAAGTCTCGTAATTGTTCATCATGAGCTAATGATAATAACTGTTTTTCTGTATTGATAAATAATGTGTTTTTAAATATGTTACAATAATAATCATTTCCAAAAAACAATGTTCTGTTTGTTTTATCGTCGTAGATTGTTGCGAGTAATATTTCCAATGCCAATTGAAAATTTTCAACTCTATTATACACCTCGTTAGTGTTTTGTAATGTAAAATGTGTTTCAAAAATTCCTTCATTGTTGAGTTTTAAAACATATCCATGTAAAAAATTAATTAATTCCTGAATTCCATTTACAATAACAGGTAGCGTAACAGTCCGTGATTCATTAAAATTTGATGCATAAATATTAAAATCTTTTGATATTATTTGACGGTTCAATACACCAAATTGTTTTGTTATTACACCAATATACACGTCATATGGATAATTTATAGGTAAATTGATGTAGTTTGTAGTATCAAGTTCTTTTATTGATCTGCATAAAGATATTGTATTTGACCCTCGTTTTATTACGTAAAAATCTGTTTGTTCAATGAATTCTTCTGGTGTATATCCATCCCACGTTACGGTTATTTTTGTTCCAGTTATGAGCTGATTATAAACATCAGTATTTATTGTTGCAGAATTTGATGTAGTGAATGCTAATTTGCTATAAATTGATGGAAAAATTTCTACAACATTTACAGATGATGTTACAGAGTTTATGCTGAAAGAGCAATTATGTAACAAATCAGAGCGTTTAGAAGCATCTATATTTTGTATGGATATTTTAAAATTTGTGACGGGTTTGATTACATTAAATTGATTTTGTTTCCGCAGCACATCAACCAAATCCCTATTAATTTGATCTATTGCAACAACATCTCTGTTAACATATGTTCCAGGTATTATTGCCATTGATGTGTTCAAGTCAGTAAACTCTTCAGGTGAAAGTAATTTATTATAAAAGTTTCCATATTTTTTGTATAACTCGTATATGAAATTAACATCAACGTCTCTAATATTTGATGGCGTTATTAATAATCCATTGTTAAATTTAACGTTATCAATTTCAATAACATTACGGAATTTAAATAAATTTCTTGGATCTGATTTAACCATACCTAACAACACATCATAATTATGGGTTATTTGTTGTTTCCATCTCCACTCACTTAGAGTTCCATAACCGAATACATCTTCAGCATTATTAGACATTGATAAATCGATTAAATTAACGTTGTTAATTAATACATTATTATATAACGAATCAACCACACTTCTAAATGGTGGCAACAATCCATCTGACATTACGCCACCAATTACACTAGCTGTTGTATTAACAGGTACAAAATTATACATTTGACAGCTACCGATTGAGCCTGTACTAACCGTAATATGATCAGGTAACAATTCCGAAGAAGGTACAATACCAGACAAAATGTTTGACCACATCAAAGAATTCCATAATCTTGTATTGGTGTTATCTTTATAATACGTGTCCCACCAAGAAGGCTTCAACTTGTAGCCTTGAATTTTCCAAGGTTCAATGTTTGGATATGGTGTATTAAATAAATTGTTATATATTTCTTTGTAGGATGCACCCCAATGGTTAATTGTTAATGTAGGTAATCCAACAATTGGTGATGTTACGTTTGTGATATCAATAATTTCCAGATAATTCCACGTAAAAGCATTTGATAAATCATACTCTGTTCTATTGGAAAAAGGATATTTATTTTGAATTGAATCAGCATATTTTAGGTATAATTGTGTTTGGGTACGCTCAAAATGAGCATTATTAATCTGTGCATTGAGAATAGGGCTATCTATAGTAATGCACATATTATACAATTCTGTTTCAAGCATTGATAATATATCTAAAACTACACTATGTATTGTTTCTTGTTGCCATACAACACCATTGTAAATGTAAAAATGGTCATTGTCGTAGTATACCTGATTAATTGATGGCGATAACGGCGGTGTTGTTGCATATGTAGACGTAAGTGTCATTTTATTTATATATAAAGACTTTAGCATATCATATTCAATCAATATACCATCATGTGACATTAAGTAATTTGAACTAACAAACGGTTGTGTAGCAAATGATTTTGTTAGCATAGCAGGTGTTAGTGGATGATTCAATTGATTATCATAGATTTTTAATGAATCATATATTAAAATTTGATTTTTAATATTTTCATACCAATCATTTTTATTTAAAAAATTGGTTCCATTGAATGTTTGGAATAATTCATTTAAGAAAATACTAAGATAAGATAATCGCATTTGTTTGTGAGCTTCAAATACCACATCAATTTTTTTGTTGTTGGTTATGATATTCACTACGTATGGGAAAATAGTATCAAAAATATTCAAATTGGATATGGTGTTATCATGGTAATTAACATCACTCAATACTCTAATTGGTGCATTATTAAGTTGAGCTATTGTATCAAAATGTTTTGACAAATCATTTCTAGATACAACACTAAATGTGTTGTTGTTTATATTTCCATATAAGTAATCTGGAATTGAAGGAAATTGTGTTGTGTTACTTGTGTAATGTATTGAAGATGGTGCATAACCATTAGAATCAACTTGTAGAATAGGAACAACTGTTGTGGTTTGATTGGACCAAAGATGTTTGTATTCGTTGTTAATCTTATACATTGTATGTTTTGAATCTTGGCAGATATCTATATCAAACAAAAGGTCACTGTTGTTATTTGCAACAGTAGTGTTGATTTCAGGTATATACAATCCATTTTTGTCTTGTTTGTGTTTAATAATATGAACACCTTTATCCATTAATTGGGGTGTCGCAGAAAGAGTGTATTGTTTGAACAATGGATATATGTTAAATTTTGTTTGTTTTTGATTAAAAGTTTGATATTCCAATAAAGAAACATTTGATATAGTCTTTGTTTCGATATCCGTTCTGACTTGTAGATTTTCTTTTGGTATATCTGTTGCAGTACAAGCACCAACCGTGATCTTGATATTTAGTGGGACGGTTATGGTTATTGCATTTTTCAATTTAATAGCATTAATTAATCCATATATGGATGTTAAGGGCTCAAAAGTAATTCCATCATAATTACCATATTCAAAATCATAAACTGATATATTATTAATGGTTAACTTCACTAACAGATCTGAATTAGGTACACTTGTACCTAATTCTATTACTTGAACAATTTCATTGAGAGTGTTTTTATTAATATCAATACCTATTGGTTGTATTTCAACAACATCATTAGTGACTTTTGAATGTTTAATACCATCATAACACCATTGATTGAAGAAACCTATCCACTCATCTCCCTGGGAGGTAAATGTTGTTGGTGTGAATCGTCCATTTAAATCATTAGTTGGACGTGGAGATGCGTTGTTTAAAGTTATAACAGTATTGCCTGAGTTTATGATGTATGAATCATAATTGTAAATTTGAGCAAACTCATTGAAAAAATTCAATATTGTAAAAGAACCACTAAGACTAATGAAACTTGATAGATTACCCTTAACAGTTATAGTAGTATTAGCTCCAGTACTATCAACATTAATCACGTCATAGTTGTCTAATATAACTAATTGTTTCGAATCACTAAACCTGAAATATCTAAAATTATCTTCTAAAACTTCGATATATTTCAAACCTGATACGTCAGTTTGAATTGCACCATTAACAGTCCATCTAATATCAGAACCATCAATAACAAATTGAGATCCATTCAAAAAGGGTATTGAATTTGCTAAAAAATATATTCTTTTATCATTGTTGTTAATGTAATTATATGTGAATATATCAACAAGCTCACGTTGACCAGATAATATTTCTTGAGATGATGGAGCAAAATCAACTTCCTGCCATTCTGCAACAGATGAAATACGGTATTTCCATGCATGGGTAATTTTAATCCATTTCACTAATTCAATTTTATTTGAATATTCTATAATTGGCATTTTTGCAATTTGATATTGAGCACCAATTTCCAAATCATCTTTGTGAATCCATCTGTTATTAAATTCCCAATTTGTACCAGATAGTGTACTAGTGCTTACAATTTGTGAATCGAAATTATATTCATCAAATCCATAAGATGCATTATCAAACCCACCATTTGGATCTAGAGTGTTAATGTTATTTGTAATTTCAGATTGGAGAATAGCAACAAGAGCGTTGTTGTTTGCTACTCGTGCATTGTTAATTTCAATTTCTTTTTGTTGGATAAAATCATTTCTGATAACAACATAATTTGGCTTTGTATTACCTACCCAACAATAGTCAGTATAATTAACAAATTTATCAATGTTAATGGGTAATTTTAAACTATTTGTCTTACATGATGCCCAAACATCCATTCCATTATTATGAAATGTATTATCTAATCCTATATTAAAATTTTGATATTGCAAAAGACTTATTATATCGTAAAAACTATATTCTTTGTTATCAATGGTTATGATGGGTTGATAATAAGAAATATTACTATCAATATTTACAGATGGTGTTATTTCATATTTTTCTCTATCAAGATCCATATTAATAGTAGAAATATTTTGATCCTTTGGATCAAAATATTTCTGGAAAACCTTATCATATAAGACGCGATTTATTGGTGACTTGATAGTGTCAGGAATTAATGAAATAATTTTTTTAGACATAACCGTTATAACTTTGATAAAAATATTTAACAAAGTTTCCCTGTTTTAAGAAACAGGGTCAACTGATGTTTATGTCATTATATGTAATGTGGGGATATAAGAGTTCGTTTGAATCACCAACAATTGTATCTATCTCTTGTCCAAAGGTTAGAGGATTAGTAGATAGTATATTTATATCTAGAACCTCTTGAGATAATTTATACATTATTATACCTATAATTTGAGCTGCGTAAATTATCTCACCCATAACAAAATCGGATTCGAATGCCTCTGTTAAAATTTGTATAACAGCGTTTTTTATATCAATAGGTAGCATATATCCATTGGGATTCTTGCGAATATTAATAACATACCGTCTTGATATATCACTTTTACTTCCAATAAATGCTGAAATTTTACCTGGTGACAATGATACCACATCAGTAAACATACTTTTTTGTATGAGGTAGGTGAACTTATTGGTTAGATCAAACGAATTTTCTGGCACATACGGTACATCATAAGAAAGATATTTTTTAAATGATTCTATCATTTGTTTTGTTATAATATCAATTGTTATTAAATTGGTGTGTTCAGGATTCAGTACTTGATAAAAAGGTATATTAAAATTATATTTACCAATTACATTACCCTTTCCAATGCAACGTTTGTATTCGGGATGTTTATCATTGACAGCAATGATTTTATTAAAAATGTCATATGATTTGTTGATGATTTCATATGTACTACTTGTTTTAATAAAGATATATTGTTTAACAAACACATTAACAGATGTATCTGTTGTCAATACTTTGATTTTTCTGGTTGGCTCATAATTATTAGTGCCGTACTCATACACAACGTTGTTGTTGCTTGTATCTGTTACCTTAGTTACGTCATTTGTGTAAGGTATAACAGGTAGATTTTCAAATGGTATATCTATATAATAATTTCCACTCTCGATATATGTGGAACAAATATAATGTTTTAAAGAGAAATTTAATTCATCATGTAAATTTAAAATATTTGGTATACCATTGTTGTCAGTATCCTTACTATATGCACGTAGAGCGTTCTTTACAATCAACCCGTTATGTATTACACTACTAACTGTTTCTAATGTTATGGTATTTGATAGTGGTATATTATTCATATTCAAATTATATGGATGGATTGTAAATTTCTGTTGTGTTAAGAAATCATTGTGAATAAATTGAGTATTATTTTTACCAACAACAATATTAGTATGTTTACTATAGATTTTCCAAACGGTATTAGTATTTGTTGAAATTTTATCCACAATTATTATATTATTAAAATTCCAAACAGGATTGTTTTGTTGTCTTGATGTTATCGTAAATTCCCAAATATCGTTCGTAGTTGATTTTGATAAACATAAAGGAAAGTTTGTTAGTGTATTATTACTAGACCCTAATAAAGTTTGTAATGTATCAAATTCACTTCCTACCTGTCTATTGAATAGACTTCTTGTTGGATTTATCATGAATAAAGATGATTGAGTTTGCATTAAAGTATTTTGGGCAAGTAACTGTTCAATTCTTTCTATAACATCTTGTATTGATATATCATTATAACTATCGACACTTATTTCAACATCATTAAAAATATACAAATCATCAAACAACAAATTAAAATTTGAATTAGATTGTTGCATCCATTTAAAATATGATGTTTCACCGATTGATTTTATATTTTGAGGATTGGCACACAAAATTCTTGGATCTTGTTGCAGGAAGTGTTTGAAATCATATTCAGTGACTAATCTATCTTGTGTTTGGTAGAGTGAAGATGCAACTCGTTTAATATGTTGCATATCTTCTGAACCAATAGCGTAAAGATCCGTTTCACAACTGATAGATGCATTTAAGTTGGTTTTATTGTTGTTTATGAATAATGGAATATTGATTGATAAGTTACTTAGTGAATTTTTATCAATTAAAATGTTATCATTAATTGATGTTCTAAAAAATACCAAGAAATTTCCTACAGGAATTTCACTAATAACACCATCACCAAATTCTAAATCAATAGTATTGTCATTAATGGTATTAACTTTAAAAAGTTTTGTTGATGGTTTGTCTATAAAATACAGCTTACTTGAATTATACCAAAACTGATTCGTGTCAACCTCATATAACCAAACATCAAATTCATTTATATTCGGTACATTTATTGCGTGTGTGCGATTTGGTACTATATTTTCAAATAAAACTGGTATGCTCTGAATATCTCCCTGCACAGCATCTAAAAAGAAGCCTGTTGTTGGAGAAGAATCGCTAGTGCTATCATCTAAGAAAAACAATGATGTTTTATTTGTTGATCTTGGATTGTTTTCGACAAAACCCTTTTCATCTATTGTGGAAGATAATACATTGAAATTGGTACCATCCAAAGATTTGAATGAAAGTGTACCAAATTTCGATTGTAAATTTTCAAAAGAATATTTTTCAATTAATGTATTATTAATCTGCACTCTATTAGATTCCAGTGGATTTTGTAATTCTTCGTTTATACTTGTTTGTATAATTGTTAAAAACTGAGATTTCCAAAACACATTATTGGGATCATTCCATCTAATAGTTTTGTTACGTAAATTTTCACCTCTATTGTCAATAACATCAAAAGATGGCGTAAGGGATTGTAATTTAAATAATCCCCTGGCTGGAATGCAACGTTTAGGGTTATATCCTATCCATTGTGCCAATCTTATGACATTTTCTTTGATGCTAGCTAACTGAATAAAGTTTTCTTGTGCGTTTATATCCAATCTATAAGCGAATAATTCTGATATGTACGCAAATGAATTAATGATCATTATTAGTTCACTAAATTCTGTAAAATCATTAAATGTTTCAGGAAATTCTCGTTTGATGTTATCAACCAGAGCTCTTTTAACAGTAGCAAAATCATACGCCGAAAACGTTGCTAATTGATAAGATTGTTTAACTATATTAAATTTTGACATTGATTTGTATTACCCTGTGAAAGTTAAAAATAAATCCAATACTGAATTTGAAAAAGGAATTGTTACTATTTCAAAAACTATAATGAAATCCAAACGTTTTTGTTCGTAGTTAACTGTTTCAGAAATGTTAGTAACCCTAATTCTAGGTTCATTTGATAGGGTTTGTAATATTTCTTGTTTAACATCTACTATTAATTCATCAGTCATTTGTTTCATTAACAAAGTTGGTAAACTTGTTCCGAAATTACGATTTTTTGGAACAGAGCCCTTTAATGTAAACAAAGCGTTTAATATATCACGTTTTATTAGGTCTTCATCCTGTAAGCTAATTTTCCTTTGTGAAATTCCATACAAAAATGTTGAAATTCCCTTAAACACAATATTCATGATGTAACTAAATTTTTATGTATTTAACAGTTGTATTCATCTTCTCCAAAAAGCGTTTCTGCGTCTATACATTAAGTTTGATATATTTTCCTTTCCAATATTGGGATCTGTAGAACTAAATTTATACACTGTATGATTTACATCATCATCAGCAAAACTCATTCTCGGCCAAGGTTCATGATCAGGACGACGAGTTGTCCATTTTGTAAAGGTGGGCATCTCGGGTGTTGTTGTAGTGACACTATTAGCTGCTTGTGCACCAGGACCATTAAAATGTATAGAGCCACCTGTTAGTAATATTTGGGATGAACCTAAAATATTTGTATCAGATCCTGTTAAAAGCAATGTTTGTGATAGAGATTCAAACTTATCACTATCAAAAGAAATATTTGTGGATTTTTGTTTGAAGTTTGTACATAAAGCTTCTGTATTATCGCTTTTGTATACGTGAGTATTAAATGTTTCATTTATTATGTTTGAGTATAAAATGGTTTTTGTTGTAGTATCAATACTAAGATTGTTTTGCTTGAATTTAGCATTGTTAACAACCACATTATTGAAATTTGTTGATTTTATGTTGATATTGTTATCAGCAGTGATATTAACATCATTGGTGGCATGCACATTATAGTTATAACAGAACATATCAACATTTCCATCATAATCCATCTCTATCCAACTATTGCCCTCTGCAGTATTAATATAAATTCTTTCATTTGTATCATCAAGTAATATTTGGGAACCATTTGCTGTTCTAACCTTGACTCTACTATTAGTAGGAGCATCATCACAATAAATCATATGACCCATTGGTGTAGTTAATCCATATACAGTACCTGCTTTTTGATCCACGTCAGGCAAGTTGGGGTCATCAATATAACCTTGATTTAACTGTATATCACTACCATTATTCATTTTTAATGGTGTATCATTTGTTGTTATGTTTTTTATTTCCTCTTCAAGATAATCTGGTATTTTAGAGATGGGTCTATCATAACATCTTGATATTTTTTCGAAATTAGATTCATCATAATCACCAAAAGCTTGTGCATAATATCGACTTTGTTTAGATAACGCATATTCATCTGATGTGAGAGGACCAACTGCTGTGTTGTTACTTGTTGTGTAGCGTCCTCCCGGAAATGTGTCTAAAATAAAGTCTGTATTAATAAATCCCAAACAGATACGTAGATCAGTATTATCATCAATACAAGCAACAATAGCTTGAGCACCCACTCGTGGTGGTAAAACCAACCCATAGCATGTTGAGCCCTCTGGTAAACCTGAACCATCATCTCGATACACAGATTCTCCCAATAATGGTGACATTAAAAAACTAACTGGTAAATCATCTGTTAATTTTTCTGGAAAATCACCAAGAGATGGACATCTAATATACAAACGTAATTGTTGAAGTGTGTCGTCTACTTTTTCAACAACTCCAAGTGTTATTTTTGAAAAAGTGTGGGGTTCGCGATCATAATATTCTTCAGAAATATCAATTGACATATTTGTTCCTAAAATTGAATGTTTATAACATCAGCATCATTTTTAAAGTTGGGATTATTTAATACCTGCAAAGAATTATACAATTTGCCTTCATAAAATAATTCAATATGAATGTGTGGTTTAGATGTAGAATTTGCTGGAAAGTTTGCAACTGTTCCAATAACATCCGTATCTGTTACAGTTGTTACTCTGTTTTTTCCTAGAAATTTTGCTAATGGTTTGACGTGAAAGTATCTAATAGTAATACCATTATTACCCACAATATCAATTCCATAGCCAGCTGCTAAATCTGTACTTGTTGCAAAACAGGTTATTGTTCCTGCAATACCACTTTTTACAGCAGTTCCAGCACCAGCGTGTAAATCAGTACCATAATGATATCCCTGAACAGTAACATATTTACCTTTAATTAATTTCTTACGTTTACGTGGAACACCATATGATGATGTGACAGTTATTTGAGACACGGGTGCTTGAGGATTTAGTTTAAAGTTAGCAACAGCAGCAGGTAAACGTTGATGCATGGATTGAGCAGATTTACTTGAACTTGTATTTTTAATAGTTGCGGTTTGAACGGCGTTAATTTTTTCTTGTTCATTTTTTACTTTTTCCACAGCGGAAGTAGCTGTTGATTGTAATTTTAATTCTTCAGCAACTTGGTTACTTAATTCTTGTAAAATGTCGCCAGCTTGTTGACTGTCTGTCATTAAAGGATATGTATCTATAATATGATAAAAATTGTTACCTTCAAAAACAGATTGTATCTTTAAAATTTGTTGGATGCCTCTATACCAAAATGAATCTAATAGTGGTTTTTGTGTATAGTTTGTTTCATGAGTCCAAAATTCAGGAGATGTTGGATACTGAACATCAACAAAAATCATAGCTGGTATTTTTTCTCGAACAAACAATAAAGGTTTATTTTTCAAATCTCTATTTTCATAACCCTCAGCTAACGAACCAAATAATATAGGATTTCCGGTCACAGTTAGTTTATTTTGTATAACTTCCATAAAACTAGCTCTATTGATAACATCATAAAAACCACTTGTCAAACTGTTATTTTGATTTATTGTGGCTTGTTGTTGATTTTTAAGAGCTGTTTGTTCTGCTTGTTTATTTAAAATTTGATCTGTGTTTACTGTGTTTAGTAAATTTCCATTAACCTGTGTATTAGATGTTAACAAATTATTAGATTCGTTTACTAATGTGGCCACGATACCACGGGATATCGCCATTCTGTAATCTAAAACATCAACATTTTTTCCAGTAAATAAATACTGATAAATCAGTATTTCAGGTCGTATATCAGCTACGTCAAACATACTTTCAATTGTTTTAATATCCTCAATACTATTAATTAAACTTAAAGAATCATTGGTTTTGAAAAAATATTGTTTATTAATTTTAAATGTAATTACTTTAACATTATTCTTAACTTCAACCATTTCACTAGTTATATAAGGTCTTGAGTATTTGAGAACTTTCTTGTTGTTTATTATTTTGTAATCATCTGTTTTTTGAGCATTAGTTAATATTTGATTGGAACATGCGAGTAATTTAAACAACATGTCATAAACATTACAATCTCTGAACGATAACGTTGGATCTTTTTTTCCTGTTTTGGTTGCTATTGTTGTTATATTGTCAAATTTATACTCTGCTGTTTTGTATTCATTATCTAGTACTATTTTATATTGATACCTTGAAAAAGTTTTTGTTCCACTATCTTTTAGATGTCTCGTTTCTACAATGTTGTTTAATTTTTGAACTAAAGTTTGTTCAAAAAAGGTTTCAAACGATGAATTTGGTGGAATATTAACAGATAACTGATCTATAATATTTAAATGCTTGGATGGTAAATTACCAATACCGCCTATATTACATACACCCTTTAACGTATAATTAGAACCTTGTGTTGAGAAATCAGCCAATAATTCTGTTAGTATCATAATATTGGCTGGATTATCTTTATATGTTTTTTCTGTAAACGTTTCACCATCATTAATTAATCCTGTAAAAATAGGCTTAATAACAAAGAAAAGTTGCTCAGAATCCGCCTCATCTAATAAACGACTTAACCATCCTATAAAATTCCCACTATATGCTTCATGAATATCAATTTGCATTTGAATAGCTTCACCATAACCCCTTGTATCATTTGGACTAATATTCAAAAAACTTGTCAAATCATATTTTGTCACAAACAAATCTACGTCTCGTGCAGAATCCACAATGTCGTAATATACAAACCCTTTATCTTTATCAATTATTTTATCACGTATAAAAGTTTGTTCAGATGTATTATACAAAACCAGTTTGTTTAAGAAACGTTCACTATTAATATTTTGCACTAATTTAATAGCATCTTCAAACCTGGTTGTACAAAAGAGTCTGTATCGTACCGTATATGATATAAACTCATTCAGAGGGTTATCTGTTCCAAATTTCATTATAAACTCACTTAATTCTATCCAAAACTGGTAATCTAATTGTTTTACCAGTAACAAATTCTGTCCAAGGATCAGTTATGTTATTGTAATACAGTATCAACCATTCGTAAACAGTGTTACCATAAAACTCGTATGCTAACAAATCTGGTTGAGTGTTATATTTTGGTACCAACACCAAAACGGTATCTGTATAATGTTGTTCTATTTGTTTGCCAACCCAAAATTGTTTTCCATTCTCTGATAAAATTACACCACTTTCTAATCTTTTCATTTTTACCAACCTAATAATTGACCATTTAAGAATTTTTGCAAATCAAACTCAGAAATTTGTTTGGGGCTATGAAATTCCAAGAGAGATATAGAACCTGTTCTGATAATTGGTGTAACTACTCCATTATTATCAGGGATAAAATCACAATCATTTGGCCAATCAATATCCAAATTAGTGATAACTACTGGAATACTATTTAACGCTCCAATAGATTCAGAATTATTTGATGAATTAAATCCACTTAAAAGCAATACTTTTGGTGGTAATCCATTACTAAGCATACCAAAATTAGGTTTAGTTAAATATCTCAAATAATATATTGCATTATTATTGTTTTGAGCCTCTTGACGTGTTCTTGATATAAATTTTATATCTGATAAGTTAAACGTTCGGGCTGAAACACTGTCAAAGTAATTAATACTTGTTGGTAACTGAGACACGTTTTTGTTGTTATAAGTAACATTTGTTGTTTCGTTAATTTTCGGATTACAGTCAAATACCAACATATTTTTTCCATCTGACAGTGTAATCATTGATCGAAAATGTTGGTTAACCGTACCCTGTTCTTTTGGTATAATAAAAGCCATAAAAATGTTTTATGTGTATTTAATGTGTTGCAAATATACATAAAATAGTGTATATAGTTGGGGGAAAAATGGATTAGCCATATGAGTATTCAACGAAAACCAGTAATTTATTTAACAAACAAGGATTTGCGAGCAGAATTGGAAAAAAGCTTAGCACAAGGAAAAATGACAGAAGAAATGGGTCGAATGTTTATTCAACTTGTTGACAATATCGCTAAGAAATCATGCTATGCTTCATATACGTATTTGGATGAAATGAAAGGTACAGCTATATTAACTTTATGTAAGGGATGGTATAAATTTGATTTGAAATATTCAAATTGTTTTGCATACTACACATCTTTTGTAAAAAATGCATTTAATCATGTATTACGTGTGGAGAAAAAAGAACAACGTGGTCGAGATTCTATTATGGTAGATAATGGATTAAATCCATCGTTTGGTTTTTCTGAAGAAGATTATGAAAATGTTCGTGGATTCTCGATTGGAGGTGATCGTGATGAAACAATCGATGGAGTACCGTTGCCGAAGTATGATGAAATATCCGACATTGATTCAGAAAAAGATATATCTGAAGAACATGATGAAAACCAGACATTAATCTGTGAAGAACGGATTGATTAGGATATAATACAACATAACACAATACTTTTATCAAACGGGAATTTTATGTCTACACTTTTTTTTACAGATATTCATTTTGGACGTCGCAATAATTCTATAGAGCATAACACAGATTGTTATAATTTTGTTAAATGGGTGTATGATTATTGTATCAATCATCCTGAGATCACAAGAATTGGTTTTCTCGGTGATTGGTTTGAAAATAGAAACGCTATCGATGTTATGACCATGACTTATGGGTATGATAGTGCTCAATTATTAAATTCATTAAACATACCAATATTGTTTTGTATTGGTAATCATGATTTATATAAACGTTATTCAAGAGAACATTTTTCAACAGTCCATTATAATGAATTATCAAATTTTATTATTGTTGATAAACCTACTATACATGATAATATGTTATTTTGCCCATTTTTGTTTGAAGAAGAGTATGATTCATTACATCAATATAAAAATATTCCTATTTGGGCGGGTCATTTTGAATTTGAAGGGTTTAGTATAACATCATACAACACAAAAAAGGAAGGTGGTCCTTCTCATAATAGTTTTAAGTATGTAAAATTAATATTAAGTGGTCACTATCACAAACGCCAATCATCAGAAAATACTACTTATATTGGAAATACATTTCCGATGGATTTTTCAGATGTTAATGATACAGAACGTGGGATATGTATCCTTAATGAAACTGATTTGCAACTTTCTTTCTTAGCGTGGCCTGATCAGCCAACATATCATCGTATAAAATATTCTGAAATCGATAAAGTATCATTTCCACCCAAATCACGTGTTAAATGTTTAATGGATGTTATTGTTGAACAAGAACAATTAGTTGAAGTTAAAAAACAACTATCGTTAACAGGTATCAGAGAAGTTTTATGCGAAGAACCTAAAATAGCATTTGAAGATATGTTTTCATTGGATGCGGATGAGCAAATAAACGTGTCTGATTTTTCAACACTCAAACAGCTATTAGATCAGATGATTGATAATATTGTATCACCTGATATTGATAACACACTATTAAAATCCATTTTAAACAAAAGTGGTGAATTTGATACATTTAATTCAACTTCAGATGCTATAACTTTCAAACAGTTGAGTTTTAAAAATCTTTACTCTTATGGTAATAATTTGAATACGGTTGTGTTTGATGATGCTGGATTATTTAATTTGATTTATGGTGAAAATCATGATGTAGTTTATGATGATAATGATAAATGTAAATCTGGTACTGGTAAATCAACCATTTTGAACGCTGTTTCATATTGTTTGTATGATAGAGTTATTAAAAACAATGTTACATTCGATGATATGATTAACAACATTAATAAAGCAAACCTGTATTGTGAACTAGTATTTGAAAAATCACAAATTCTGTATAAAATAACAAGACGTAGAAAATTTGGCAAAAAAAGTATTAATGATGTAACTTTTGAAATCATTGATCAAAATGGTATCGTGGTTAAAGATTTAACCAAAGATTCTGCAGCAAACACCAATAAATTTATTAAAGATATTATTGGATTGCAGTTTGAAACATTTACTAGAATGGTTTTATTTTCAGCTTCTAATACTCCTTTTTTTTCCTTACCTGTTACATCTTCAACAGAATTGTCTCAAACAGATATATTGGAAGATTTATTTCGATTAAAAGAATTAACAACGAAAGCTGAAAACATCAAAAAACTCACTAAATCTATGAAGGATGAATTAAAGATTGAGTTGGAAATTTTAAATCAGAAAGAGCAGCTAAACAACCAAAAAATGTCCACTATGCAAAATTTAATTAATAATTTTGATAATTGGGAACAAACCAAACTGAAAGATGTTGAACGTATTCAAAATCAATTACAATCAATTCCTGAAAATGTTGAGCGTATTATTTCTGATATTGATACTATTAATCTTTTAAGAGATAATGCTAAAAAGACACAATCAATAATTAAAGAGATTACTCGTGATATAAATGATTTATCAAAAGAACAACAATCTCTGAATATTGAGATTACAGCTCTATCACAAAATATTTGCCCATTTTGCAAGCAAGTTCACACTGATGAGCAAAAATTAAAAAACAAACAACGTATTATTATTGAAAATAATGATATGATAAGTGAATTAACACAAGAAAAACTCGAGCATGAAAATATTTTGAAAAATATTGAAATAGATGTCACAAAACTTCAATATGTTGATAAATATCCAAATATTTCACGTGTGTTCTCGGAAAAAGCTGTACTAGAAAGCAAACTCGAAATGTTACGTAAATCATCAAATCCTTTTGAGATAGCCTTAGAAACAATCGATCAAACATTAATTGACATTGATTATTCAAAAAAACAAAACTTGACGAAAGAAATAGAACATAGTGAATTTTTGGTTAAGTTGTTGACCAAAAAAGACAGCTTTGTGCGTAAATCACTACTAAAACAAAACTTACCTTTTTTGAATACCAAAATCAATGAATATTTGACCCAACTTAAATTACCTCATTTAGTATACTTCACAGAAGAATTACTAACAAAAATTGAATTAAATGGTCGTGCATTTGCTTTTAGTACCATTTCAAATGGTCAAATTGCTAGAGTAAATATTGCGTTATGTTTGGCATTTAGAGATGTAATAGCTAGAATGCATTCACCAATCAATCTGTTAATGTTAGATGAGTGTTTGGATACAGGTTTAAGTGCTAATGGTGTTGCAAATACTGTTAAATTAATTCGTGAGAAGTCCAAGAAAGAAAATATCAAAATTTTCATTGTAACACATAGAGAAGAGGTTACTCATATTCATTATGATAGTAAATTTAAAGTAACACTACAAAACAATTTTTCCAACATACAACAGGAGTCTTAGTAATGTCAGCAATCAAAGAATTTATCTATTCTAGTTCCCGGGATATTGACCATATTATCACAGCAGTAACACAATCACAAATAAAATGTTTTATTGTCGTGGCGAATGAAATGATTAAACGATTTTTCGTTAATACTTGTCCAGCTATTGCTGGACAAGTATTAACTTTGAGAGATATTGACGATTTAAGAATTTTAAATGAACCATATAATGTAATTTGGCATGATAGTGTTGTATCTCTAGCAACAAAGGAAATACTAACAACTAGAAGTACAAATGATTTCATGGATGAATAAACTATGCCCAGTAAATCAAAAATCAAAGGTAGTACTTTTGAACGCGACGTTGCAAAAAAGTTAAATGATTTTTTTGCAACTGACGAATTTTCAAGAGCTTTTGGAAGTGGAGCCTTCGTTGGAAAATCCAATTGGGGTAAACGCAAAGGCATGTCATCAGAAGTGAAAAACGCATTAGCTGGTGATATAATGGTCCCTAAATGGTTTGCATTCAATATTGAATGCAAACACTACGACAAAAGTCCTCTGTATCATAATTTATTATCTTCAACTGGTGATAATAAAATGGATGAATGGTTGAGTAAAAGTATACATGATGGTATCAATACAAATACATTATCATTGGTTATATTTAAAACCACAAGAATATTTACTGGTATGGCGATTCCCTCATGTGTGATAAATCAACACATTCCACATTATTGTGGATATAAAGGATTTGTTATTGTTGACCTTGAAACAGGACTAGATGTGATTAAAAACTTCACACTATTATCAATCGACGAGCAAACCTCGATGATTAATGCTTTTTTGGAAGAAGCAAAAAAAGAACATTCAATTTATAATAATTTGTTAAACCAATTTATTAATTCTTAAACCACGCGTAAAAATCGTTTTTACGGTGTGGTACATCTATTTTTGATAAAATATACGTTTTTAAAATTATCGTACGTTAAAAACGATTTTTAACGTGTTTTTAAATGATTTTTATATCAAAAATTAAATTTGTTTTTAAAAACAGATAAAAATTTTAAAGAACTTGTTATCTAAAAGTTGGTTTTTAAAACCATGTTGACACGTTTTTTAAACAGGTGTATAATTAATTATTATGAAAAATGATGATTATAATTATTTATATTAATTATTTATATTAATTATTTATATTAATTATTTATATAAAAATGATTACTAATTGAATGTAATGAAATTAGTAATCATTTTTTGTGAACGAAGTGAACCAACTATTATAATAATATTGTTTTTTATGTGTGATTGTTATACAGACACACATAAAAATAAAATTTTTTATTAAAAATAATTATTAATTGAATGTAATGAAATTAATAATTATTTTTGTGAACGAAGTGAACCAACTATTATAATAATATTGTTTTTTATGTGTACAACAAACACACGTGAACTTACCCATATCTAAAGAAATGGGCTTCTCAACGATGGTAGTGGCTTAAGCCACTACCAGACTTTATTGTTGAGCAATCCCCGCCATTCCAGCGGTTGTATTTTTAAAGTAACTGAATTTGGTTTTCATTCAATTAATATACTTATTTATCTCAAAAATATTTTGGGTAAATGAATATGTCATCCCTGTCCTAAAGAACAGGGATGACATATTCAAGATTTGTAAAAAATAATATTTGGTTTTTTACTTACCTTTGTATTTTTGTTATAATTATATTTCATTTTTATCTTAATGGAAAAAATATATGACAGATATCTTTGATTCTTGGTGTTTTACATCTCAGCCAAGAGAGGTACAAGAAATTAGTTTCGCATGGATAGAAACATTTCTGTTAAAAGAACCCAAAAAGAAATACTTCTTTATAGAGGCATCTGTTGGCTCAGGTAAATCAAATATTGCAATTACAATTGGTAATTACATTAACAAACTTATTGGTGGTAATACATGTATTCTAACACCACAAAAAATACTACAAAAACAATACGAAGATGTATCAAAAAGAAACAAAATAAATCTTGCATCTTTTTATGGTAGACAGAATTATAAGTGTAGTAGTAAAAACACTAACTGTGAAACAGGTGCTTTATTTGGTACGAAATGTAAGGCTTGTCCATACGACAAAGCAAGAGAAAAAGCATTAGCATCTCAATTATGTGTTATGAATTATGATTTATTTCTATCACTAAAGGAATATTCAGAAAATTTTAGAGATGTTAGATTTTCATCAATAATTTGCGATGAAGCACATAAATTAGAATCATTTCTCACAGATTTCAATACATTAGAGTGGACTGTTGAAAAATGTGGGTATTATGAAGTTGATTATATGGATATCGACACATATGAACATTTATGTAGATATTTTAATGAAGTCGCAATTCCTTTATTGCGTGAATATTTATCATTCATGGAAGATGAATACCCATATATTATGGGCGAAAGAGGTGAATTGGATGTAAATCAAGCTAAGATTATACAACGCTATAATAGTGGTTTTGAAGATTTACTGAAAATGGGTGATATGGTTAAATTGTCAAAAAATGACTTTGATTTCAAACACACAATTGTAACTATGGAAAATGGATGGAAAATTAAACATTTATTTGGTGCTGAAAATTGTATCAAATATATGCAAAATTATTGTGAGAAAATGGTATTTTTAAGTGGTACATTCCCAAATATTTTAGAAACTATTGAAGAATTGGGTATACCATCTGAAGAGTGTGAGATATTAAGGTTACCGACAACATTTGCTAAAGAAAATAGACAGTTTGTTTACTTACCCATTGGTAAGGTAAACGCAAACTGGAATAATGATGATATTCTAAAGGAAAACATGATCAATACTGTGTTGGACTTGTTGGACTTACATAAAAACGAAAATGGTATCATACATACGTCTAGTTTCGCAATGTCCAAATGGTTACACGAAGAATTAACAAATCGTGGTACAACACATATTTTATATGAGCATAATGATGGTAATAGAGATAAGGTAATTCAAGATTTTATTGGTAATATACATGAAGTTAAATTACTTATTTCACCAAGTATCACGGAAGGATTGGATTTAAATGGTGATCTAGGACGTTTTGCAATTTTTGTGAAAGTTCCTTACCCATATTTGGGTGATCAATGGGTTAAGAAAAGAGCTGATGTTTCACAAGAATGGTATATGAAGCAAGCAGTTATTAATATAGTACAAGGAGCAGGACGTGTTGTTAGAGATGTTAATGACTATGGCGTTACTTATATGCTTGATAGTTGCTATGACCAATTAATCAAAAATGCATACTATATGTTTCCTGAATATTGGCACGAGGCGGTAACTAAATTATGAAAAACGCACAAATCGAACAAGTTATCAACATTAATGATGAGGTGTTACTATGAAAGACAAATATACTATCATCAATGAAATGGTACTCAATACCGCCCACGTAATGGAATCAAAAGCTGATGAAAAAGAAATAATCGCTCAACAATATGAAGAAGATGGCAATGAAATTAAAGCTCAACTATGGCGTGAAGATATTGAGAGAATTAAAGATGCTGTTGAATTAATTCGAAAATATGCAGGGTGTTGGGCTTGACACTATCAAGGATAATAATTAAAAAATTATCATCCTTGATACATCACCCTTACATTGATCTTTGACAATTTCTTCAATCATTAGCATAAAATTTTGACGTTCAAATGGGGTTAAATCATATGCAGAGTCGTATTGTATTGAACCCCTACTATACCATGCTATACGTTGACATTCTTTAATTATTTCACGAATACTGATATGCAAATCTGTTATCATTTTTTGTTTGTCCTGAGATGTACCATATCTCAGGGTTACATAAAAAAACTTACAGGATTCACTACGGGTTTAAGTGATATTTTTTCACCACAATCTTTACAAGTTACAAATTGTTCTGTATCCATTCCCCAAGAAGAATTAAAACTTTCAATCTGACTGTTTAAAATCTCTCTAAAACTGACAGGAATATTAAACAACCATTCTTTGATTTGATCTTTATCCTCAACACCATCTACACTAATAATAGAACGTGATAATGCATCACATGCTGTTTGTTCATATTGAAGAATGAGTCCATCAGTGTTACTAATTTCTTGATTCATCATTTTTAATCTAAGTTGCGTTAATTCCAACATATCAGCAAACAACATTGAGCCTAATTTTACTACTTGTCCATTTTCTAAGGTAAACGTATTTTGAATACTGGTTGGGTCAATTCTTTTAGTTTGACTTAAAAAATTATTAACATTAACAATATAGTTATGTTCTTTGGAATTTTCTTTACATTCATGGTTATATGAAATTTGTAATTCATCCCCGTACGAAACTTTTCTCAACACTGCCATCAAAAAATCAATATCTTTATGAAATAATTTTTCAGGATGTTTAATTGATGGAATACGACGACTAAAAACTTCGAAAATTGCGGTTCCTGATAATAACTTTTCAGGGGTTTTAAGGATAATCTCATCATAACTCGATACAGGATAAACCATAACATCCCCATTTGTTACAGTATCATCAAACATATCAAGGTCGTAACCCATCCCATGAGATGGTAATCTACAAATTTCACCAGGAATTCGTTCGAGTTTTGCTAATAATGACATACACATACAGTCTTATTTGTTATGATTTAGTGTATTAAAAATTAATGGTCAACTATTATTTTACCAAGAAAGATGAATATGAAAGCCCTGTTCTTTAGGGCAGTGATAAAATATTCACTTACCTATAAAATTATTAGATATAAATAAGTAACAATTTTTCTTTATTGGTTTCAATTGAATCTTAATTTCAAATTTGAATGCTATCCAAATAAATCTCAACAAAATCAATTGGCTAATATTTTTGGTCAATCAAGATTTGTTTGGAATTACTTTTTGAATAAAGAAATTGAAACGCATAAATCAACCAATAAATTTAATTTTTTCTACCAAAATTGTACAGATTTAACAAAGCTGAAAAAAGAGTTGATATGGTTAAATGATTCACCATCTACATCTCTCCAACAAACTTTAAAAAATCTTGAAAAAGCAATGAAAGCATCATTCAAAAAAGAAAAAGGTTTTCCGAAATTTAAAAGCAAAAGACAACCAGTTAAATCCATTAATATTCTAATGATTAATGATAAACATTTGGATATGGATTATTCAACAATCAAATTACCTAAATTGGGTAATTTAAAGTGTAAATTTCATAGGTCTTTTCCTACCAATTTCAAATCTTGCACTATTAAGTATGAAAATTTTAAATATTTTATTATTTTTCATTGCACCAAAGAAGTAATAGCAAATACAAAATTGGATATAAACAAGTCAATTGGAATTGACTTAAATAGTAAAACTTTTGTATTATCAGATACAAACGAAATTTCAATACCTAAATTTTTGAAAGAAAGCCAAAATCAAATAGTTAGGTATTCAAGAAAGATGAGTCGAGCATGTAAAAATAGTTCTCGTTTTAATTTGTATAAAAAGAAGTTGAGTAAAATTCACTTACACGTTAGAAATCAACGTAAAGATTTTTATCATAAACTTAGTTTGCAAATTGTAAAAGACTATGATTTCGTATGCTTAGAAGATCTTTCCGTTAAGGATTTTATTGGTCACTTGAAGAAAGATTCATATTTTTATGAATTTCGAAAAATGATTCAATATAAATGCGAGTTATATGGCAAAAAATGTTTTGTAATTGATAGATATTTTCCATCTACGAAGAAATGTAGCAATTGCGGAAATGTCAAATCAAAAATACTTTTGTCGGAACGCATATATAAATGCGATTGTTGTAATTTAGAAATGAGTAGAGATCTAAATGCGGCAATCAATATCAGAACCGCTGGAATGGCGGGGATTGCTCAACACCAAAAATTGGTTGCAGCTTAAGCTGCAACCATCGTTGAGAAGCCCACACCTTCAGGTGTGGGTAAGTTCACCAAACATTAAATAGATACATACAAACTAAAATCATACAATGACTCCAACAGACATAACAAATCTTTCCAATTCAATTGTGAGTAAATTTATAAGTAGCATGCCATCTATTGTGTCTGAATATAATAAAGAAATGCAACGTCAAAATAGTGGAAGTGGCAGTAATACAAAAAACAAAAATAATGTGTTGCACGAAGATAAATTTATCTATGATAGAGTTAAACGTGAACGTGACTTAACTAAAATTCTTCAACAAGAATTAAAATTACGTGCACATGAATTAAAAGTGATACGTAGTGTTAATGATATGTATATTAAAATCATCAAAGAACAAGGTACATATAATAATAGCATGAAATATGCATCCGAATCATTAGCTAAATCTGTGGGAGACAGTTCAAAAACGATTTATGGTTTTTATCAAGAAATGGACAAATTCGCTTCTAAATCATCTAACGCATTTAGACGATTATCATCAATACAGGAAGAATCCAAAAAATTACAGGAAGATATTAAAAAAAATAAAGGAAAGGGTCAAGCCGAAATAGATGCAAGAAAACGTGCTTCATTAAGATTACGTGAATTGAAAGCTTTATTACCAGCAATAGAAAAAGAAATAAAAGAAACACTTACTCACACGAGAGAAACTATGAGTAAGCAAGATCCAGATCGTGCGCTAGCTGTGAGGGCATTGAGAGACACAATTAGAGGATTATCACCATCAACAAATATGTCTAGATCATTGGATGATTTTATTATTGCAATGGGCAAAACGGCCCTCCATGTTCAAGATTTCAACCAAGCTGTTGAAGATTCAAATCAAAACATCGGCAATAAACGAAAAGAAGTATCTGCTCTTGATGTGATGTTGAAAGAAATTGGTAAAAATATGGAGCAAATAAACCATCTTGCTGAAACAAGAGGTGATATATTTGCCGAAGAAGATATAGCTATGTCAAACATTCTACAAGCTCAGCGTGAAAAATTGCAAATGAACTTGGATAGGTGGGATAAAGTAGTACAAAAAACACCAGAGCGTATGGAGGAATTTATTGATGAGGTAACAAAAACCGCTACCGCTTTACGTGAAGAATCTAGTTCAGTACTCTCACGTATGACAAAAAATAAGCCATCTTTTAGAGATGACTTTCGAACTTTCTTAGAAGATTTAAAACGTACACTAGAAACAGGAAAAAACAAAGAAGGTGATAAGAGTAGTTTAAATGATGCGTTTGGAGATTTTGGTAAGAAAATGATTGAAAGAGTCCCAGCGATAGCAGGGATAACCTCTGCTTTAAAAACTATTAAGTTTACGGCTGATCTCTCCGTGGGATTGATTAAAGAAATAGTCGAAGATCAAAAAGCTGTACAAAAATATGGTGTTAACATGCGAAGCATGTTATCTAATTTTCAAGATAGTATAGGAACAGGTTTATCTAATACAAGTATAGCTGAATGGAAATATAAAAATAGAAATACAAATACAGCAATAGGTGGAGAACGGTTGGGTGTTGAACAATTCAGAAAATTTATGAACATTCCAACTGACTATATTAAAGGAATATCAAATTTACCCCAAGTTGAAATGCTTAATTATGGTGGGAAACAATTATCTTTTTCTCAATTAATAGGTGGTGATTCTGATTATCAAGCTGAAACATACTCAGCTTTAACAGATAGTTTAGCGAAAATGGGTATTTTACCAACTGCTGATGCTATTAAAAAAGCTTTAACGGAATCAGATGGAATAATGGACGTATCATACAAAACAGGAATGCTACCTAAAGAATTGATAGATTATTATGGTGAGATTGCTGATGGTTTATATGCAACTGCCCAAATAAATCAAGTTGGTGCAGATGAATTTATGAATCTTACAGATAATTTTCTATTACTGGGTAGAACATTAGGTGCAAATACAGAAGCGACAAAAGCATTGAATAAATCAATTTTATCAAACGCCAAAGGGGATTTTGTGGATCAAGTTACAAATCAGGTATACGCCCAGCATTATGCAAAAATACTTGGCGCTGATGATAGTATTGCTAAAAAATTTGGTTTATTAGCTGGTGCTAAAGGACTTGAACAACAAAAGTTAACAACAGAGTTTATAAAGGATCCAAAGTTTAGATCTATTATAGAAAAACAACAGTCAGCAATGATAAATGTTTATAGTCCAACAAAAGGCGCTAATGCTCAAAATATACTGGTATCTGAATTTTCCAAAATGTCACCGGCGCTGTCGTCATTATTTGAGAGTTTGTATCCATTCATTACCAAAGATGCTAGAAAATATACAAATAATCCTGCCCAAGCTAATAATAAAAGTGAAAATGAATCGTTATCACACTTCGCCCAATCTTTCGATAAAAGTGTGAAAGTCTTCGATCAAACAACCACAAAAGCGTTAGCATTATATAACATCGGAGTAAACACAGTAGATCCAACTGTGGACACACTCAAGGTATTTGCTGGTAAAGTAATAGTATCGCAAAGAGAAAATTTAGCGTTCAAAAGAACTAGCACTTTTGATTATGGTTATGATTTGTATAATGTTGACAATTTACTGCAGAATCCATCAAAATTAGATTTGTTCTCGATAAAAGATGCACCAGTGTCAAAATTATTAGCTCGACAATTTACTAACTATGCGCAAGAATTTATTGATTCCAGTGCAAAATCAATATCTAACGCTAAAACAGAAATCGCTAATGACAAAACAAAAGAAATGATACCATATTACAACGAACAAATGTTGGAGTATCAAAAAACAGTCGCTGAAAAAATGACTGCAATGTTAATAGCAATTGAAAAACAAGAAAAAATAACAGATGTTGATAAACGAGAAGCAAGAGATGCCTTACGAAAAATGATGACAGAAAAAGGATTTCCAATTCCGAAAACACCTGTAACTCCAGCTCGTGGCAATTCAAATAAAAAATAAGTATACTATAGATACAAGGATATTTTAATTATGGAAAAGAACAAATTATTGTTAGAGGATGTTCCAGAACAGTTGGACAGTAATGATATCAATCGACCAAAATGGTCAGGATATTTTAAAGTAGTTCAACCACTCACCCAAACACAGCTACAAACAGACAGCCAATCAATTGATGGTTCTTCATTATACTCAAATAGTAGCTGGTATCAATTTGTAACATACGGTTCTGCTGCAAGATTAAATCGATATAAAGAATACGATTTGATGGATGGTGATTGTGACATTACGCGTGCCTTAGATATCATTGCTGAAGAAATGTGTGGCAATATTGGAAAAAATGAATTACCTTTTGTATTAGATATGTCAAATGACAGTCAAATGCCTAAAAACTCTCATTATGTTGTTGCATTAACAGCAGCTCTAAAACGCTGGTGTGAGATACAGAGCTTTTCTACAAGAATTTTCCCAACTAATAGAAAAACTATAAAATATGGTGATACCTTCTATAAAAAGAAAAACAATGTGGAAAAATGGATTCCACTTAGCCCAAAACAAATTATTGGTGCAGTAGTAAACAAAGATGATGTAACAGATATTTTAGGGTGGCAAATCCATAAAAATTTATTACAAGCTCATGGTTCTGAAACAATTGGAAATTATCAAATTGTTGGAACTGAACAAAATGATGCTGATTATGAACTTGTTAATGCAGACGAAATAGTAAGATTCTCAATTAACACAGAATTAGCTGATACTGCACCGTTTGGTGAATCAGTATTACAATCAGTTTATAGAACATTTAGACAAAAGCAATTATTAGAAGATGCAATTTTAATTTATAGATTAGCGCGTGCACCAGAACGGATGTTGTTTAAAATTGACACGAGAGGTATTCAACCTCATAATGTTCATAGATTTTTAGATAAAGTTAAAAATGATATGAATCAAAAAATGATTCCTTCACCTAACGCATCTGGTGGAATAGAATCTACATATAATCCATCTTCTATGATGGAGAATTTTTATTTTCCCGTTGGCGAAGATGGTAAAGGTTCTTCTGTTGAGATTTTACAAGGTGGCATGAATCTAGGTGAATTACAGGATCTGGAATATTTTGAAGATAAGGTTTTTCGTGGAATGAGAGTTCCTTTATCATACATTAAAACCAAAGCTGAAAATCCTGCGATTTTTAATGATGGTAAAATTGGATTAGCCTATATTGAAGAAATGAGATTTAGTCAATATATTGAGCGCTTACAAGCAGATCAAGAAAAGGTTTATGACACGGAATTTAAAAAATTTGTGGCCGAAATAGGATTAAATATTGATCCATCATATTTTTCCATTAAATTACCAAGCCCCACAAATTTTGCAACATATCGCGAATTGGAATTGAATGTCGAATTATTAAATGCAATATCAACTGCTGATGGCATTCGTAGTATAAGCAAGCGTTATGCTATGAAAAAATATCTCAATTGGAATGAAGCTGAAATAGCAATGAATGAGCAATGGAAACGTCAAGAATTAGGTCTCAAATCAAATGATCCAACAGCGTTTAGAAAAATTTATGATGATACCGCTCAAGAAGATGGAGATATTGGTGGTGGTTCATTTAGAGATTTGGATAGTAGTTTTGGCGGAAATGAACTTGATATGGGTGACACTGATGAACAAGATAATGTACTAAACAGTAATGATAAAGGAACACTAAATGCAGGTTCTGGTGACCAGCTCGGAAGTTCTGGTGCTGAAACGTAATTATTTTTAACTCACTCCAATGTTGATAAATACCTAAAAATGGTATTGTCAACATTGCATATATAAAAATATTATTAATGCATGTTTTAATTCCATTATGAATTTTGAAGGAAAATATACATGAATATAACAACATTACTTAATTCATCTTTATATGATGGAATAAGCCTGTTGACGGGTCAGCAATTTACATCTGCTGGTGTAAAAGATACCTTAGATAAGATTATTCGTATTACATATTTGGCTCCGACAATTTCTTTGGTTGGTTCAACAAACATAATTAGAGAAAAAGGTGATGTGGTTTCTTCTATAACCCTAACAGCTAATATTGTGAAAAAATCTAACATTATTGGTGAGGTACGATTTTATCAGGGCGCAACCTTATTGAGCACACAGAATTCTGGAGGTGCAATACCAACTGGTGGTCAATCAACATTTGTATATAATAATGCTTTTAGTGATACTATTTCTTTTAGTGCCCAAGTAGATGATGTATTAAGTGGTGGTGATCAAACAATAGGTACATCATCATCAATCACATATACTTTTGTATATCCTTATTACGTAGGAGCTGATGTATCGGGATTATTAGAAGCTGATATTATATTATTGGAAAAAATCATCCAAACAGCTCAAACTAATTATACAAAAACCTTCACAGCTAATGCTGGTGATGTTTTTTATATTGCATATCCGGCTAGTATATCTGATCTTACATCTATTCTTGATGTCAATAGTTTTGAAACAATTTCGTCGTGGACAAAAACCACTAAGATTCTTGATTGCCTAGATGGCAGTACTCAATCATATAAGGTTTATACTTTTAACAATCCTGTGGCAGCAGGAAATTATCAATATACGTTTAAGAGGTAATATATAATGGCAATTAAAATCGCAGATAAGTTTGATGTTTTAACATCTGCCCCAATTGATAGTAGAATGGTAGTTCCTGATTATCAGTCTATGATTGATATAGTAGATGAAGTACGATATGAAGGTATGATGGTGTTTGTTGAAGATACAAAACAACGATATGTGTATATGTATGGTGATTTTATAGAAATTATACCAGTAGTATTTTATGATGGTGAAACCGATGACTATACTTTATCATATCAAGCTGTTTCAGCTATTTCTAACACAATAACAACTGATGATGTACCAGAGGGTACTACTAATTTGTATTTTACAGATACCTCTTTTATTAATATGTTAGCAAGGACTAATTATATTTATACTGCTTATTCTGTCTTACCAAATGATTATTATATGAACGATAATAGCATAACAACCAATTTTCAATTAATGCAAATTGAAGCAGATGTTCCTTGTAGGGTACGTATATACGCAACTGCAAATGGTAGATCTAATGATTTAACAAGAGCTTTTGGTGTGGCACCTGATCCTGGTGATGCATTAATGTTTGATTTTGAGATTACAAATATAAACACTGTTTATAATATTGGACCATCTGTTATGATATTCAGTGAAATAGATAGTCCACTTTCTAGCATTTATACAACCACAACAAACTTGGATGTTACAGAAGCTAATATAACTGTAAAATTAACATATGTTAATTTTGGTATGATACAGTCATTGTTTGAGTAATATGGTCAATATCGTTAAATACCTAAAAACACGAGAAAAAAATGTCTGATCTTTTATTATTAAATGAAGCATTAATCGGTCCATCTTTCAATATGATTGAAAGTTATGATGACCAGAAAAATTTATACCTTGATGGCATCATGATGCAAGCAGGTATCAAAAATCGTAATAAACGTACTTATCGTTTAGATGAATTATCAAATAATGTTGTTAATTTACAAGAACAAATTAGCAATAACAACTTAATGGGTGAATTAGATCATCCTCAATCTGTTATTGTGAATTTAGATCGTGTCTCGCATATGATTACATCTTTGAAAATGATTGGTAATGATGGGTACGGTAAAGCAAAAATTATTAGTAAAACTCCTTGTGGCTCTATTGCAAAAGCACTAGTTGAAAGTGGTGCCAAATTGGGATTTAGCACACGTGGTACTGGTTCTGTTGATAATGATGGTAATGTAAGTAATTGCATGATTTTGACTGTTGATATAGTAGGGGTTCCATCTGCACCGGGTGCAGTACCAAAACCAATATACGAGAGTGTGGGTAATGCACATAATGGGAATGAAATTCTTACATTAGCAGAATGCGTACAACATGATGATGCAGCTCAGAAATATCTTCAAAAAGAAATTTTAAAATTTTTGAAAACTCAAATTTTCATGCATAAGTAAGTTGTTGCCACTGTCTTTAAGTAAATACATAAAAACAGTGGCAACAATTGATTACTTTATCTTCTGTTCGACCTAATGTGTCGATAATAAATAATTTTCTTTCAACAAGCACTACATCCGCTGCAAGTGCTAATACTGCGCGGCTATTAAATGATGCATTGGCAACTAAATTAGATACTTCTGCATATGTACAACATTATAGAGGCAAATATGCTTCATTAATAGCACTACAAACAGCAATTCCAACAGGAAATGATGGTGACTATGCCGTAATAGATACGGGTATTGCCAATAACGCTACTTTTTATATTTGGGACGCTCAGGATGGTTGGGTAAGTGGTGGTAATGTTAGTGGTACAACAACTGATGATATAATTGAAGGTAGTATCAATTTATATTATTCCGATACTCGTGTACGTGCAGCCTTATTAACAGGTTTATCTTTAGTATCTGGAACTGTCATATCTTCATCTGATAATGTATTATCATCTTTGGGAAAATTACAAAAACAAATAACTGATACTAATACACTCTTGACAAATTATCTGACAACAGCAGACGCATCAACCACATACGCAACAATAGCTAATCAGCGTTACACTTTTGTTTCTGATGCTAGTGCGACATATACTGTCCCTGCAAGTGCCGTTACTGAAAACGGACGTACAATCATTGACTTATCTAATAGCTCTTTAACTAGCATTACCGTTGATAGCTCAACAGGCACAGGTAAAGTAGCTGGGGATAGTGTGCATATCAGCATCACTGGAACTTATGCTGCTCAAGCGTTAGTTGCAAGTGGCGTTACTTTGCAAGGTGATTTAACCTTTAGTTATCAACATCATACAAAAACATTGATCTATAAAGGCTCTAATGTTTGGAAGGTGGTGGGTTAAATGGGTTGGTTATTAGGTGTAGGTGCTGCAAAGAAAATAGCTGATTGGATTAATTGTAGATTCAATACGGCCACTCAACTCGACGATGAAAGCGGTAATAATCGTCAATTCACACAAAGGAATGGCGGATTGACTGTTACAACAACAAACGACCCAAGCGGCGCGTTGCGGTTTAATGGCAGTGGTTGGATGACTACTGTTGATACGTTTGATTTATTCGCTAAAGATTTTAATATCTATTGTGAAGTTTTCATTGAGAATAGCAGTGATTTTTACTCTGTGTTTTTAGCTCAAAGGCTTAACTCTGCGTTTATAGATATTGAATTTTTCAGCCTCCAAGACGGACGATTATTAGTTAATGTATATTTTGACGATAATACCGCAGCTAGTTTTGTCGGCACAGCAATAAGAAATCAATGGCAAACTGTTGAGTTTAAACGTGTCGGTAATGTGTTTACACTAACAGTTGATGGTGTTATTGCAGACACACAGACAATAAATAAAACTGTAAAGTCTGTCAGCAATGGCGTTCTAAACATAGGAAATGCTAATGACTCATTTTCATCAGGCACTTGCACAGGTTCGATGCGTAATTTAAGGATAAAAATTGGGTGATTAAATTTAAGTTTGAGCCGTTGGATGCCGAGATTTACGCCACCTGTTCGGGTATCGTGCTCTATAGGGCTCCTTTGTATATAAAGTTTCTAATACTTGGAAAGTGGTGGGGTGATTTAAGTTTGTTGTTTGATAATGTACTTGAGTCTTCGATTGCTTCAAATGTAGATATGTCGTCATTGTTTAATGTAATAGTTGGGGGATCGCCATCAGCACTAGTGGATCCGATAAATGCAAAACTTGTGGGTGAGCTTAGACGATTTACAGTTAGAAAATTTTGATGATCTTATTCTTAATGCTTTAGCGATTTCTTAATGGTTTTTACCGAGAATTGGTGAAAACACAACAAAATCAAACCTTTAATTTTTTTAGCATTAAAAACAAAGGGTTACAAATTGTTTTGTTTTTTTTTTATCCAGTGTGTAAATATTATCAACAATAGAAAACAAAGTTTTCATTGAATTGGAGGAAACAGACATGGAAAAATTACTACAAATGTTAGTTCAATCTAATTTATTGAACGAAAGCTCGTTAGCAGAAGTCCGCACTGAAGTGGAAAATATGATTAACGAAACTAAATTGCAAACCGAAGCTCAAGTTAAAGCAGAATTAACTGAACAATGGATTGCAGAACGTGAATTACTTGTTGAGTCTTTAGATGCAAAATTAACTGATTTGTTTGAAAGTGAAATTGCTGATTTAAAACAAGACATTGATAATTTTCGTGATTTAGAAGTTGAGTTCGCGAATAAATTAGAACAAGAAAAAACTTTATTAGCAGAAGGTTTTGAAGATCAATTGGAACAATTAATTGAGACTTTAGATACCTTTATTGAAAATCGTTTAGCAGTTGAATTACAAGAATTTGCTGAAGATTTGGAACAAGCTAAGAAAAATCAATTTGCTATTGATTTGTTTGAGACTTTTGCCCCACAGTTTAAAGATCGTTTTTTAAGCCAAGATGAAACACATCTCGCATTACAAGAAACTCAATTAAAATTAACTGAAGCAGAAGCACAATTAGCAAAAACACAAGAATTACATGAAGCCACTCAACGTAGTGCAAAATTAACACAATTATTAAGCACTCTCGGTGATAATCAACGTAATGTAATGAGCACATTATTAGAAAATGTTGCTACAGAAAATTTGGAAAATATGTTTGCACGTTATATTGATGTTGTAATTGCAAAATCTTCAAGTAAACAACCTGAAGCTAATACAAAAACAACTAATGTTAACAAAACATTAAACGAAAATGCAGTTTTGGTACAAGGTAATAAGGCACCTGTTGTAAATACAAGTACACAAAATGTATCTAACCAAGACCTCGAAGAGCGTAAACGTTTACGTAAACTAGCTGGTCTCGAATAACAAATTCTAAGGAGATTAAAATGGATATTAATCAATTAACCAATGGATGGGCAGAGACTAAAAGCACCTTATTGGAAGGCTTAACTGCTAGTCAAATCGAAATCGTTGATCCGATTTTAGAAAATCAACGCACACAATTATTAAATGAAACTGCTGCTGCTGGTTCAACCCAAGCTGCTGATATTTCTGGTTTCCGTAAAATCGTGATCCCAATGATTCGTCGTATTATTCCTGGTACTATCGCGACAGAATTAGTTGGTGTTCAAGCGATGAGTGGTCCTGTTGGTCAAGTTTATACCATGCGTTATAAATACGCCGAAGCTTTAAACGCTGATACTACCTCTACCAACAACCCATTTGGTGATGGTACAGAGGCTGATTTCGCGGCTGGTAACGAAGCTTTTGGTAACGCTAAACCAATTCGTCAATTCTACTCTGGTGCAACCGTTGCTGGTGCTCAAGTGGCTGGTGCTTCTACTCCTGGTGCAGGTGTGTCGTATCCTAATATGACAGATATTGCTGGTAATGCAATTGGTGGTGGTTGGGGTGCATCAAGTTCTGTTTCCGACTTTGATCGTTACTTACGTGGTGTAGGTGGTGCTGGTTCTGATATCGAAGGTTCTGGTGGTCGTCGTATGACTTTGGAAGTTGTTACCCAAGTTATCGAAGCACGTTCTCGTAAGTTACAAGCAAGTTGGACTATCGAAGCAATGCAAGATATGAAAAATGGTCACAACATGAGTATCGAAACAGAAATCACACGTGGCTTATCCGCTGAAATCGTTCAAGAGATTGACGCTGAAATCATCGCTGACTTGTTAGGTTTAGCTGGTACAGTTGCTTCTTATGATGCTTCTACTGCTGGTACTGGTACATATACCCCAACCTTTATGGGTGATCGTTTCGCTAACTTACAAGGTGTATTAAACTACATCGGTAACGAAATTGCACGTAAAACTCGCCGTGGTGCTGCTAACTTCATCGTTGTTTCCCCAATGATCGTGAGCGTTTTACAATCTGCAGCTAAGTCTGTATTTGCTCCTGCTGTTAAAGGTGACTTCAAAGGTCCTAATAACACTCAATTAGCAGGTGTGTTAAATGGTCGCGTAAAAGTATACAGCTACTTATGGAACCAAGCTAACCAATGGTCTGGCGCTGGTGCTAGCGTTTCTGATCCAATCTTATTGGGTTACAAAGGCGGCAACGGTGAAACCGATACTGGTTACTTCTACTGCCCATACGTTCCAATCATGAGTTCTGGTGTTGTTATGAACCCAAATACCATGCAACCTGTTGTGTCCTTAATGACTCGCTACGGTAAAACTAGCTTCGTTAATACCGCAACCAGTTTGGGAAATTCAGCTGATTACTATGGTAAATGCATTGTGACTAATACCCAATTTGCATAAGCCTTTTGGTATCAAAAAACCCTCCTTGTGAGGGTTTTTTGTTGTTTTCAAAAGGTCAAAATACTATAATAATCAAATGAATTACTGGAGACAAGATAATGGAATTAACAATCGAAGAAAAATTACTGGAAATGAAGTTACAATTACTAACACCTTACACAAAATATAAAGATAAACATCAACTCAAATGTTTAGTATGTGGCCAAACAACAGAATCCTCGATACAATCTAGGGTACAAGCAAACAAAAAAAACGGGACAAATGGATGTCCTGTCTGTAAACAAAGTATATATTCAAACGCTAAACAAAAATTTCTGCAACAAATTAAAGATAAAGGATATGATGTAATTACTGCTGATTATGATGGTAATCAAAGCTCGAACGTAATCACAGTTCAACGTAGAGAATGTGGTCATACATTTGATATTACACCAACTAATCTAATACATCGTGATGTTATTTGTCCACTATGTAGTAAAAAGGAGAAATAGTTATGCCAGCGCCAGGTGATATCAATATGTCATATCCTGATATGTTAAAGGAATATATAGGAATAACTCTTTTGGAACCATATAAAGGGGCCAAAATACATCATTTAATGAAATGTGACTCTTGTGGTCACGAATGGTCTGCTACTCCCATATCTAAGATGCAAAATTTCAAAAAATATCCAAACGGTAAAGGCTGTCCTGAGTGTTATCAAAGAACAAGACATGACAAACACACAGATACTAGAATGGAAGTTATTAAGACAATTAGAAATGCAGGTTTAGAAATTTTAACTAATGGGTATGATGGTAAACGTGGGGATATATATTTTACGATTAGAGTGTTGCATCAAGATTGTGGGCATGAATTTGATTTAGGAGTTGCTAATTTTCTGAATAGGAAGTTAACAAGAGACAGCAGTTGTAAGATTTGTGGTATCATCAAACGTAGTGAGCAATTAACCGAAACATCTATTGCTAGACACATTGAGTGGTTAAAGACTGCTAGTGAATGGGATTTATACAAATATGAAGTTGAGTTAGAAACGAGAGCATCATATAGAAAATACAAAGATGTGATTAATCCATTAAATCTTTTGAGAGGTTCTGAAGGTGATATGTATCATTTAGATCACATTATTTCCAGAAGATATTGTTTTGAAAATAACATTCCAGTTGAATTATGTGGTCATCCTGATAATTTGCGTATGATACCATGGCGTGAAAACATAAGTAAAGGAATGAGGATTGTTACTGAAATTCCAATTATTTTTGCAGAATATATGAATGTAATGAAAGATGTGGAGATTGAAGATGACAACGAAGATGATTTGGATATTCTATTTGACTAAATATGTGAAAGGGATATTGTACATATGGGAAATTTAACACACAAAGTTTCAAAACATACTGATATTAATGATAAAGAGATTATTGATAAAATTGTGGATTATGTGAATAACAAATACAAAAAGAATAAGCCATCACATATTATTCTTTCAATTGAACAATATGAACAATTATCAAAACATCTTGGATTACCTGATATTTCACAACTACAAAAAATTGATATAAAGGATTTATGATATGGGAAGTTTGACAAAAAAGGTTTCAAAAAAGAAAAAAATAAGTTTTGAATTGGAAGTTAAACGAGTTGTTCCTAAATTGATTGATGTTAAAGATGTGTTACCGCAAGAGGGTAGAATATTTGAGATCAAGTTTCCTAGACCAATTTTCGGAGATAAGTAATGGGAAAATTAACGACTACAGTAGACATTAAGCAAAAAAAACCCTCCTTGTGAGGGTTTTTTTTGTTTTCAAAATGTCAAAATATTATAATACACCATTTTCACTAAACTTTTCAAAATCTAATGGTATGGTAAATAAATGATTCGTCTTAACATAACGGTAACCATGCTTTATCTTCTTACTAAAATCAATAAACTCCTCAATCCCACCCTTCTTCAAAACAGCATCAACAAGCCTCCCAACCAAATCATAACTGTTATTAATATCATAATAATCTATATCCGAACGCACAGACGCTGCCTCTTTCCCCTCGTGTGATATATCTTTCCATTCAATAGGCTTGCTTGAATGTATCAGTAACTCTAATTTTGGACCATCTACACCCATCTTCACCAAAATATGACCTGTATTAGCATCTGGTATATATGCATTAAGCATCGACACTACATGATTAAGCTTGCCTCTCAATCGTTCACGAATCATACGAATAGCATGCTTCTTACTCTCACCAATAATATTATCACTCAATACAAACATAAATTGCAAATTAATGAAAACGTGATTACAATAAACCCTACACTTACCTTCCCCCAATTCTATCCCATAATCATCCAATACTTTTTCATTAATCTCATCCCTCAACATACTTACATATCTATCATACTTACTAATATGTTCATTTAACTTTTTACTAACTTTCCTAAGTTGACTAGCTATCGTATCCCAGTTATAACCCCTAGTATAGTTTTCATAATGTGGATACTCAGAAATTGTTATAATAACAACAGACTTTTTCAACCTTTTACTATATTTTATATAACTTCTAGCAACACCTCTCACCAATTTAAGCGGTGATTGATGTTCATACTTCCACTCAATAATATCATCCCTTAACTGACTCCCTATTACATTAATAATATCATTTCCTTTCCACCAATTCCTAATATCCCTATCAACCATTGTCAATGCCTTGTTACTATGCAAATCACCCCAAGACTCCATCAATACCATTATATCTCTAATCTTCACGTTCACGCTTCCACTACTCTTAACATTATTTATCCAAATCTTGAATATAAAAAATCTGTTCTTTAGTAGTGGGTAAGTTCACTTGATTAAATAAGGGAAAGGAATAATCTATATATGGAAAATTCAATAAAACCGTGTGACGAAATGTATGAATTTAAATTTGAAATAAGACATGAATACAAAATTTGAAATATCTTATTTGTTTATAAATACAATAAAAACGTAAATATGAAGCTATCAATCTTACTAGAAGCGCTTAATGTTAAAAAATTAACAGACAATATTAGACAAATAATAATTACATGTTTAGAAAAAGCTGATCAAACACCTCAAGGTCCTGCGTATGCTGTTAATCACAAAAAGATTTTTTGGAACACGCTAAAAGCTATGTGTCGAATAGAAATGGAAGTTGACATTAGATTAACAGATAAAGATGTGGGAACTGCTCACACAAATCCGTTAACGCCGTTAGTTATTTACATACGTAGAGATATCATAGAAAGGTTCGCGAGATATGTTATATCAAATAAAGCTAACAGAGAATATGCAGTAACATATTTATTGTCTATGATAATACATGAAATAACACATTTGAATCAGTTTAGTAGTATTAAAGATTTGCGAAAAGCTAACTATTATGATTCAGGAAAATTGCACTTTGCACGTCATATGGAAATTGAAGCTAATTGTAACGCGCTGTGGCCGAAAATATCCAAATATTTATTAAAAGATGGTGAATTATGGTTTGATGCTAAAATCATACATCGTTGTTTAGTTAATTTCTTTGATGCACAATATGACTTGGATTTTGAATTTATTCCAGACAACGTCAAAAAACAGTATTATCTGAAATTATACAAGGTGTTGCAAAATACTAAAGGCATGCTCCCACAACATAAATTACAAATAAATGATGTAGTTGTTGTATATTCTGATCCAATCGAAGAAACGCCATCTCATTTAGCACCATATATTATAACTGATATAGATGGTTATAAAATAACAGTCGTTTTAGCTAAATATAACATCAAAACATCCGAATATGAACCAATTGGATTAACTAAAAAATTTGTAAATAGGATGTTTGTTGCACCGTATACCTTTAGGTCAACTGACATGTTTCATGTTTATGATTAATTAACATATTAATGTTTGAAAACATTAATAAAAAGTTCAAGTTGTTTACAACAAAAAACAGGAGAAAAAACAATGAAATTGCAAATCATATTAGAATCGATACATGCAAAAAATATAACTAATATCTTCACCAAATTAGTAGATGAAAGTTTTGAAATAGCACAAAAGAATACACCCCCATTTGAACAAGATGAAGATGGTATTTATATGGATGATCCATCCTTTTATATCGTGGATCTTATTGACAATATGTTTAATGTGTTGAAGTTAAAGGTACGTCATGAATTAAATATAGATTTAAGATTTATGAGACATACTGCCCAAGGGTTTATACATCATTTTCACCCACAATATATATGGCTCACAAATGTTTTGTATGAAAAGTTAAAGCAACAAATAATCAATGATTCAATGCGGCTTGATAATGCAAAAGAAATGTTAATAGAGGTGTTGGTTCATGAATACACACATATTTTACAAATAAAAAACAATTCCAAACTTAAACGAAAAGTATCATACTTTGAAAATCCTGATGAAATTGATGCATTCGTTAGTGGATGGTACAAAACCGTTAATAAACAACTTGGTGATAAATTTGATGCACAGAAGTTCTTAAAAATTATGTATGATGTATTTGAAAAATTTACACCAAATCGTTCCCAAGAAGAAACAAATGTGTTTGATGAGTTATCACCATCTGCAAGAAAAAAATATCTTAAAAAAATGTATAAAGCCTTGACATCAAATCATACTGATAGTTATAGTGAACAGTATTCCGTCGGTGATGAAGTATATGTTTATGATGGTAACCACCCATACTATCTACCATCTAAAGCAATAATTAAAGAAATCAAAAAAGATAGTTTTGTAGTATACTGTATGTATGAAGATGAATCATATAATGAGCAATATGAAGTAGAAAAATGGTGTGTCACAAGGAAATTTAATAAAAGAATAGTTAAAGATAATACCAATATCCCCCACTTACATAATATCAATGATTATTTAAGTAGAGAACATGATGAATTCAAATATTCAAAATAACATTGTATATGCGAAAAATTCACATCAAATGATTGAAAAAAGATATTATTTATTTATTCATAAATACAATAAAGGAATATAATCAATGAAGCTTGTAATTTTACTTGAAAGTCTCAAGGTAAGAGATTTGACTAATAGTGTTGAGCAAATAGTTAAAGTGGCTCAAGAAAAGGCTGAACAAACGCGTCAGGGTCCAGAATATTTCAATCAGTTTAAAAAAATGTTTTGGAATACTATCAAAGCAATGTTAAAAATCGAATTTAATATAACGATTATGCTCACAAAACGCACTGACTCACAGGCTCATACAAATTTAAATAATCCCTTGACGATATATTTAAGTAATAACTTCATTGAACGAAGTACTAACTATTTAAGTTCTGTTTACCAACGATATAAGATACTAGGTACTAAGGGTATTGTAACAACTTTAGTTCATGAAATTACACATCTCAAGCAATTTTCAAAGCTTTCCAACTCCCTAACATCTGTTCATAATCTATATGATGAAAGCATACCGCATCATGAGCGACATTGGGAGATAGAGGCTCATTGTAATCAAATATGGGGAATTGTAAAAGATAAATTACAATCAAAAAATGGTAACATAGATTTTAATATTGGTATTATACACAATTGCTTGTACAGTTTTTTTGATAGATACAATATCGACTTTAACCAAATACCCGAACCAGTTAAAAAACAATATTATAAAAAATTATATAAAGTTTTCACAACAGATACTGGTATAATGCCAAGTAACAGTATTAAAAATGGTGATATTGTTATGATATACTCAGACCCAATAGAAGACACACCATTATATCCTGTTAAATATGTGGTAGTTGATATAGATGGATATAAAGTAACAGTTAACCGTGTTGTATATAATTATGATACCAGTGAATTAGAGCCGACTGGTCCAGATATATTAGTAAATAGAATGTTTGTAGCACATTACTGTATGTTGAAGCATGATATGTTTGATAAAGGGGATTATTTAAAATGATAACAACATCGATTTATAATGAATACTATGGTAATAACACAACATATACATTAATAGGATGTTATGATCATCACTATTTTGCAGATTCGTTGTTATCTCATAATATGATTGATAGTCTTGAACTCAATCCAAATAAGTTCACAATGTGGAATACTCCTTCAAACCTTAAGGACGCTGTTAAGCACAGGGATTTGATTTCATTTAGACAATACTATATTAAAGAATTAATAAAATACACTTCGTATATGATACATTATTCTGAAGAAGAATTAGGCATGAGAAAGGTCATATATTGTGTTGTTGCTGAGCATAATACACATTGGAAACTTAATAAAGAAAGTGAATATTATGAAAGAGGTGGAAGGTGTAGAAAAAATCCATCAGGTGCTCCTCTCAAACAATTTGAAAAGTTTTTTGCTAATTATGGTAATCATTTTCAACCAACTGATTTTTTAGATTATAACGAATCATTATTGTGGTTAAATAGTGAAGAAAGATTTAGATACAGTAACACTAACCATCAATAATACACTTTCAATTAAACTATACATTTTAAGACCTGAAGAATAATTTAGGTATTATGTTTGAACTTACCCACACCTGAAGTAGTGGGATCCACAAAAATTGGTTGTGGCTTAAGCCACAACCAATTTTTGTTGTTGATGGAATTCCTGATTAGCGAATCACAAAACTAATGCAGCCTGAACTAATTATACAAACTGCATCGAAACTGTTCTTTTCTCGTCCAATCAATGATTAATACCGTGTATTACCTGTTGTTCCAATGGTTCCCTAAAGTAAGGATCAGAATCATTTAAGCAGGTGGATGGATCTATTACAACTATAGTTCCATCAGCTCTTTGCATAAAATTTCCCACGTGTAAATCCGCGATAGCTTTTGGTAAATTATTCTTTAAGTGCGACAAGGCTTTATATACAGCCACAGCTAGAGATGCTAAGTCTTGTCGTGGATATTTTGATGCTAATTGTCTAATTGAATCCATAAAAACGTGTTGTTTGTTATAATGATTTTTATATACGTTTTTCATCTCATGGCACAAATCAACTATCATATTTTCATTATCAGCTGTAATGTCATACAAACGTTCAATTTTCACAACATAAAAGTATTTATGTAACTCGGAACGATCTTTGTTTCGTTTATGAAATTGATGTATTGGTTTGGGACTTTTAATAATTTTCGGATAGTGTTTATTTTGATGTTGTTGGACAAAATCAATAAATGTAAGATAAGCACTATCTGTATCAAACACCTTTACCACGTAATTCCAAGATGGGTGAGCAAATACATCACCAAACGCTCCTTGGCCAATACGTCGTATATCGTGGGATTTTAGCAATTCCACAATCTGTTCCCAACTACTTGTTCGTAATTGATGCGTTCCACGAAGATTTTCTAAAATTAGTTGTAAGTTCATCCAATTGCTCTTGTTATTTTGTTCAAATCTGGACCAGATATTGAAATATTACTGTGATAATCAAAGAAAGGTTTTTCGAGTTTGTTATTGCTATATGGATCAGTTATAACAATTGTACCATCAGAACGTTGCATTGCATTTTTTCCATGTAAATCCCATTTTAGTCCCTTACCTTTAAAATTTTGAATAATTTTTATAATGGAAGGTATTAAAGTTTCAAGTTGCATATAACTATATTGTTGCATAAATTGTTTAACATTTTGATTCTCGAATGTTATATCATCAACTACCTTTGATAGTGATAATGATTTTTTGAAATGAACAACTGGTAAATTATAATTTTCCTTGTTATTATATACAGCTTTACATAAATCCATAATAACATCCAACTTGAAAAACATTAAATGCTTTTGGTCTAATTCTTGTAATTTTTCTATTTTCACTATATAGAATTTTTTATTTATAATATCTGATGACCGTTTATGAAACATATGCATTTCAATTGGTCTTGAAATAAATTTAGGATAATGTTTATCAGGATTATCAATTGCAAATTTAACAAACTGTAAATATGCATTATCTGTATCGAATACTTTAACCACATAATTCCAAGACGGATGAATAAAAACTTGTCCCCAAACACCTCTTGACATGGTAATCCCATACTGAGATTCTAAATGTTTGATTAATTCAACCCATGTCATTGAATGATACTTCTTTACACCATATAACTGTTCTAAAATTAATTGTAGCTTCATGGACGAAAATCCGATTTGAAGTATTTAGGTATGTGTTTAAACACATTGGTACAAAACCCTTTTATACCGAATAATCTCCATAATCCAAGAATTGATTGATCAATTTTCTCAAACCATCCTATATTTTTATCTTGGTATATAAATAAAAATGTTATCCCTAACAAAACATTCCATAAAATAATAGATGTAATAATCATTACTAAATTTTTCAAGATGTTATTATCAACATGTTGTTTCCATACTTCAAATGCAACATGCTTATGTTCAATTTCTTCCATGCTATGCCATTTCCATAACTTAACAAAATCTGGATCCATATTATTAAGCCATTTATTGTTAGTTAATAATTCTTCAGCCATTGTTGCTGTGTAGTGTTCAAGAGCGATGGTAACTGCCAAACAAATTTCGTTAGATAAATGTTTTTGAATATATTTTAATGATTTATCTACATAATGTTCCATCTCTAAAGCTGATATACCAAATTGCTGTGCATACTCATTTAATTGTTTATGTGCTAAAGAGTGGTATGCTTCTTGGCCAATAAAAGCTGAAATTTCTTTTTCAAAAGGATCATTCTTATTGTTTGAGCGGTATTGTCTTACAGATCGTACAAAAAAATCTTCTCCACCTGGAAACGTTACAGATAGTGCATTGAGAAAATGCATCATAAATTTATTAGTATAGTAATATTTGAACGGTGTGGTTTTAAAATTGAATTTATTATTTCTTACAGTAATCATAAAATTTAAAATAGTTAGTAGTATTTATTTAAACTGTTAAATACTTAATAAAAAGTTAAAACACATGAAATTACAATCGATTTTAGAAGGCTTGATTGGTATTAAAGGGTTATCTAATTCATATTGGTATGATATAGAGAAAATACTATTAAATAATGGATTTTTTATAGCTGGTAAGGGTTCTCATGCAAAAGTTTATGCCCACCCTCATAAAAAATACGTATATAAGGTTTTCGATAATGATGTAGCTTATAGTTTATATATACAGTATTGTTTACAAAATCAAAACAATCCACATATTCCGAAGATAATTAAGCAACCTTTGGAAATTGTTAAATTCTTCAAACATAATGATACACAGAATAATTTCACAGTTGTTAGAGTTGAACGGTTAAATAACCTTGATGTGAAATTTAGTGAGTTCTATAACGTAAAACTTCAATATAACATTGTTATGTACAGAAAATTTGGTGAATATCAAATTTTCAGAGATCATTATAATCCATCAAAAGCATATCGTGGAATCAATGAATATATTAACGCTTATCCTGAATTTCAATTTAGTTCCGTATTCAAAACTCTGAATGATATATATGATAAGATTAAGTTTTTCGCTGATATATCACCATCAAACTTTATGCGACGTGATGATGGAACTGTAGTTATAATTGATCCTGTTGCTGACCATGAATCGGTTAAAGATACAATGTTTAAAAGTAAATAAGAGAAAGTGGATTAAAAATATGAGTTTAATATCTTTGGATAAGGATTCTGCTATTAAAAAAATTTCAGAAAGATGTAGTGAATCTTTACAACAGGCTGTAAAAGGTACGTGTTTATATTTTGCTGAATCTAGTGATTTAGAGTTTGGTTTAATGCGTCCTGATGTGATGAATTATGACGAAGATGATCGCTATCAATTGCTTCATATTTTAATGGAAAACACAGCGGGGTGGGCCAAATTTCCTAAACGTGAACGTAGTGTAATAACATCAACTTCATCTGTTCCTATGGATAAAAATCATAATGTTTTTATTATACTACCTGTTAATGGGACAAAGCTTGGAATTTGTACTGAAGATGATTTTTATACATCGTTTGATAAAATTGAACAAGAATTTGATGTAAAAGACGCTTATGAATTTGAGCAATCTTTGAGACAATTGTTAAATTGTGTAAATCATTTTGTACATGAGATTGATATTGAGGATTGGACTAATTCTGATGTTATTAAAGTTTGTAAGATGTTTGATAATATCATGACGTCAATGAAAGGTTCTTATAATTTTAAAATTTTCTATGAAACAACCACAGGTAATTCATTAAGAAATTGGTCTAAAAAGACTCCACTATATGATCAAATTTGTCACTTCATGGATCCAGAGTTAAATGGATTTGAGGTTAAAAAAATCACTGAAATTAAAAAACAAAAAAATAGAGAAGTGTGGTTTTCAAATGAATGTTATATTATATCAAAAAACCTGTTTAATGAAATTTTGGATAGTGGTAAACTAGCACATATTTTAGTTGATGATAAATGAAAAAAACGTTTAAGGATTTCATAGCAGCTCGTGAACAGTTAACCAATCAATGTGCTAATGAACCTCATATGAAAATTTCATACGTATCTAAAAAATATACAAAAATAGCATCTTTAGACGAGACCATAAATATTAAACCTAAAGATGTTATAATTGTCGAATGGATCTTTGATCACACCGGTAATGTCACTGGTATTTCACAAGTATGTGTTAACGATACCAATATTAATATTAATAAATCTATATCGTCATTGAAAAAATGGTTAGGTACTAACACTATTTTAACAAAAGATAATTGGTTTGTTTGAAGAATAAGTAAATACAAAAAAAGATTTGAATTATAATGAATTTTCAACCAAACAATATAACAACAGATCAGATTATTCCCGAAATTCTTCAATGTAATTTTAGGTTAGATAAGGTTGATGATTCCCACATTAAAATTTCATGGGATTTGCCTTTAGATAGCAATAATCAATTACATACTGCTTATAATGGGGTGGTTATTATTGCATCATCTTCCCCAAAAAAGATATTACTAACAGATGGACAACAGTATGATTTTGATCCCACAACATCAGTGACAAATCATGTGGGAGATACAGTTAATGGATGTTTGGTTGTGTTTAGTTGTTTTGATAAGGTTACAAATAGTTGCATTATTGAATCAAACATTTCCACTTATTTTTATGTATTTGGATGTAATAGACATCTACAATACACACCGTTTTCAATATCTTTAAATTACGATCAACATACACAGAAACCAAACTTTAAAGATGCAACAAAAGGATATCAGTTACTACAAATTTTAGACAAATCTGTAACGGATCCAATTACATTCAGACCCACACCATCCACATCAACAGAAACAATTGAGATTGATATAGGATTTCCTGTAGAATCTTTTACTCTTACTTATAATGTGTCGGGTATAACATATCAAAATTTAATTGATCAATTTAATACACAGGCAAAAATAACATCAGCAGATTTTGTTAATAATAATCCATATAATATGGGCACTATATGGTTGAGAAATTCGCAAGTATATGAATGGAATGGTTTTGTGTTTTCTCAAAAAACAATCATATCACAAAGCACACAACCACACTTATATGTTGATGGTACTATATGGAAAAATGCTAGTAATTTTAACATACGTTCTAATCCTTCATGGAATCCCATTAGTGTTATTATTAAACCAACTCTCAATGTAACGACAAATACATTTTGGTATAATAACACAAACGTTTATAAATGGGAAGGTAATATCTGGGTCCAACAAACATTGTTTGATCAATTAACGGAACCTGGTATACCAGATTATAACAACCTGGATGGACAATATTGGTTAGATGGCACAAATAACACGTTGTATCATATTGAACAAGCGAAATTAATTAAGAAAAGTGCCATAACATCTGTTGTTGATCCTTTACTGTTTCCTGTTGGTTTTTATTGGATAAATCTTAAAGATGAATTTATTAAAGAATTAACTTTATCTGGTTGGATATCACATACAATAACTATAGGACGTGATTGTATTCCATCAACAATAACAACAAAATTTTACTACGATAAAGATTCTGGTCAATTATTAGATTTATTATTAGATGTTGTTGTGACTGATTTTGTAATATCTCAACAAGATCCACTATTGTTACCATCATATAGCTTATGGTTCAATCCACAAAATAATGAGCTTAAAATAAACAATAATGGAACATGGGTGTTGTGTGACCTTATAATTTCAAATATTAATCCATTAATTCAAGAGGAAATGGATATTGATACTATTTGGAAAAAAGGACCACAGTTTTATGTATACAAAGGATACTGGGAACCAATATCTCCAATACTTTCAATATCAGATCCAAATATAGTTAATATAAATGATTATGTTTTTGAAACATCAACACAAAAACTATTTCAATACACATCTCCTTCAACATATATAGAATTAACATATATTAACTCGAGTATAGATCCAACTGTGATAACGTTAGGAGAATATTGGTTAAATGGAACATCTTTGAGTGTATGGAATGGAATATCATATGTTCCCGTCATATATACAACAAACGATCCTTCTCCTAATATAGGATTTAAATGGTATCAACCATCAACTAATTCTTTATCAGTATGGGATGGTACTAGTTATACTATTACGTCACCTGATTTTGAAATGGAATGGGATAATGGCCTCAAAGTTGTTAATAACAATACAGGTTCAGATAGTGTAATTATATGGAAAAAATATCTTCCTATTGAAGGAGTGTTAGTTAAACCATACATCGGTGGTGATGCAGTAAGTTCAGAACGAATGCAACATGAACTTAATGTTGGTGGACATGAAAATGATTTAACGGATCGTATTAATATAATTGAATATGTAAAACGAACGCTAGGCGCACCAACCAATGTTGTTGAGTTATCAGAAGCACAATTAAATGACTGCGTGGATTCTGCATTAAGAACGTTACGATTATACTCTTCTGTTAGTGTTGATAAAAAAGTTATGTTGATGGAATTGGTACCTAATCAAAGTGTATACTTACTATCAAACAGAAAATTAAATTATCATAAAATAACACAGATCTTACAAATACATAGATTACCATCAGCTTTTCTCACAGCGGTTGGGTCATCGCAAATTTATGGTCAATTAGTGTTACAACAATTATATAGAGCAGGATCATTTGATTTATTGAGTTATCATATGGTAGCTAGCTACATAGAACAAATGGAGCATATGTTCGCTGCCAAGATATCGTTTACGTGGAACGAGCGTTCAAGAGAATTAACAATATATAATGTATCGGGTCGAAATGAAATAGTGCTAATAGAATGTGCTATCGAACGAACAGAAAACGACTTATTAACAGATAGACGGACAGAAGATTGGGTACGTAGATGGGCTTGCGCTGAAGCAAGAGAACGGTTAGCAGAAATTCGTGGTAAGTTTACCACACTGCCAGGAGCTGGTGGTGGCATATCTTTGAATGTTGCTGATCTGATTCAGAAAGCAACAGAAGATAAAGATCGTTGCATGAAGGATATAGATAATTTTATTGTGAACAATGCAGAAGATTTTGGTGGTCGTGCAATGTTCTTATTGGGGTAATTATGGATTTTTCAAAAATACCTACACTTAGTGATCCACAATATTCTCTAACAACAGATGGATTACAAGCATCAAATGATTATATTAATATGCTCATGTTTGAGCATATTAATAGAGGTGGAGCCCCAATTAAATTATTCAAATTATTGGGGTTAAAGGAGCGAGAAACGGGTATAATGCAAGAATATGTATATATATCATCTTCATCTTTGCCGTGCCATGAACCGTTGTTTTTACGTGGAAATACACCTCAATACTATATGTCAAAGGAAATTGGTACAGAAGTTGTGACAAAAGGTTATATTGGTATAGATTGTGGTTATATAAAACTTAAAAACGGACGAAAGTTTTATAGTAATGATGCACCATATCAAATTCACGTGCGTAGTTTCTCACTACAACAAAGTGTTGAACAGAAATCAAGAATCACTAAATGTAAAGTTGAAAGATCAAATAACGGTATTGATTGGAACAGTGTACAGATAATTAACATTCACGATGATGAACTATTACACACTTATTATGTTAAAGAATCATGTTTAAGTCGGTATTGGAGAATTAAACCAATAATTTTTAACGGTAACGATAATGATAGATGGAAAGTAAACAAAATGGTTTTCTCAACACATTCAAATACCGCCATTACTGATATTAATATTGACCATGGAATACTCGAAAACAGAAAAAGACAGTATGCCACTGATTCAATTGATATGAAGGTTGTGTATGAACCGAGAGATGTTGAAACAGTATTTACTGGATTTGGTTTGTTTAATATGAACAAACAGGAAATGGTAATACATTTTGATAGCACTGTGGAAAAATTAAATAGACCAATTGTTATAGGCGATATTATCGAAATGCCATTTGAAGGTCAATATGATTCAGAAATGAAATTAGCTAAAAAACTGATGGAAGTTGTTGATATATCATGGGCCACAGAAGGTTATACGCCTGGATATAAACCTCTTTTGCAAAAAATAGTACTGGAACCTGTAACGGCTTCAGAAGAAAATAAAGATGTTGTCAACATTCTAAAAGATACAGTTGGAAGTAAACTATTTAATAATGTCACTGAATATCTAAATGTAGCTAACACACAATTAATAACAAACAGTATAGAAAACGAAAGTAAGGAAAAGGTACCACAAAAAGGTATAAACAATCAAACTATAGATAGTAAATATGTTAGTCAAAATCATTTATTATATGGTGATGCCTTACCGCCAAATGGTGAAGACTATACAGAAGGGTATTCACTTCCAGCATTGAAGGATTCAACGGACGGGGAATATTTTAGATTACTATATAAGGATTTAGATATCCCTACCAGATTATACAAATTTTCATGTATTAAGAAGAAGTGGATATTCATGGAAGAGGATAGTCGGTCACATCAGGATGTTATCAAACAACCAACAAACGATACTCTAAAAAATGGACAAAGCCCTAGATGAAACCCACATTTATATATTTTTATGATGAACAAATTAAACGATATATTCTACAGATAATGGCAGTTTTTGCTAGTTTATACGTACAACATGATGACAAAGAGTTTGAACAATTGGCTGTTAGATACGCTGATGGTGATCGCGTGGCTGAGAGTGCTTTTAATAATCACAATCAAAACGCTGTAATGAAACTACCAATTGCAAAATGCAGGTTACGTGATTTTACCATAGACTTATCAAGAGCAAAAGGTACAAATACAATTAGAACAACAATCATAGCTCCTCCAGGTACGTTACCAGGTGAAGCTAAAACAGCTTATCAAATTCAACCCAAACCCTATAACTTTACATTTGAGATTACAATAACTACGAGTAATATTAATCAAATGTTCCAACTAACGGAACAAATTTGTGCTATATTTGATCCAACTATTACTATTCAAACATCAAACTCCCATATAGATCCAACGTGTATTAATACACTTAAATTGGATAATATAATAGATGATAATATAACTGATGAAAGCACTGACAAAACAAGATATCAAAAATCATTTATGTTTACACTAGAAGGGTATATTTATTCTCCTGTTGACTTTAAACAAAATCTAATTCGTCATATTCAAACAAATATAAGTTTAGTTAACAGTATAAATACTAACTTGAATCTTGATGAACTTACTATTAACGAATTAATTGCCACAATACGTACATCGGATGAAAATTGTGGGCAATAAGTGTCCCACACATAAATACAACCATACAGAAGGAAAAATTATATGGCAATTTTAGTTGCTCCTGGTACAGATGTTACAATAATCAATGAAACATTTTTTATTCCAGCACAAGCCACAACAGTTCCAGTTATTTTTGGCGTAACAGCAGAACAGAAAGTTTTGGAAGATGGTACAACCGTCGCTGTTGGTACAACAACAGCAAATAAAATTCGTGCTATAACAAATATAACACAAAGCCGCACGATATATGGTACACCGCGTTTCTATAGAGACGAGAATGGTAATCCTTTACATGGTGATTGTCGTAATGAATATGGGTTAGCCACATTAAACTATGTGTTGGGTATTACAGCATTAGCCTATTTTATTCGTGCCGATGTTAACACAGATGATACACGAGCAAATTTGTTAACTATTTGGGATAGATTAGTTAATCAAGCTGTTAATAAAATTGAAGCAGATGCTATTGCAAAATTAAATGCGATAAATCTTGCTGCAGGTGTTACAATCGGTAACCCTGCGTATCGTGTATCATTAACTAAAACAGAAGTTACACCTATCGTGCAAAATGCTTTGAATACAATCGTTCATGTATTTTATTCGTTTCGTGAAAAAACAGTAGCAAACGGTTTGGTTGCTGTTAATGATCCTGTTGATGTTGTTTGGACAAACGCTACTGGATATCCTGCTAATACTTATGTTTTCTATAACAATAAATTCTATAAATCTACAGGTACAACACTAACAACAAATATTCCAGGTTCTGCATCCGTATGGCAATTGGTTGAAATTAACTGGAAAAATACCAAAAAAGTATTTCAAGACGATCGTCGTACACGTTCGTTTGATATTTATGATGGTCCTGCTGGTTTCTTGGGATTGCCTAATACTACTGATCGGTTTATTGGCGTTGAGGGATATATTCAAGATTGGAATGATGGCCAAACACCATCGTTAGCAGTAGAATTTACACCTTTAGAACTTAAAACATTAGTTATAGATGCTGCTGATGCTTTTGTGTTAACAAAAGAATTTGGTCGTACGGTTAGTTTAGGAGCTGATGATAGTTCTCGTCGTACGGCTGTCGTAACTGCATTACAAAAAGCTGTTTTAAACGTTCCAGAATTATATGGTGAAAGTATTACATATACAATGATTATTGCGCCAGGATTTCCAGAATTGGTTGATGATCTTGATTTATTGTATACTAATACAAAATCTGAAAATTCTGTATTCGCAGATGGTCCAATGAATATGGATCCCTCCGACTATACAGTGTGGGCAAATGCAAATAGTGCAAGCGGTCTAACATTACCATCCAATCGTACGTTACCAGCTGGTTATCCTTCAAGATTACGTGGTGATCATTACTACTATTATGGTTGTGGTGTTATAACTAATATTGACGGTCAAGAAATTGTGGTTCCTGCATCAACCATTGCTTTACGTACAATGTGTTATAGTGATTTGATTAGCTATCCATGGTTTGCACCAGCTGGTATTCCGAATGGATTAGTAACAGGTGTTTCTCGAATTGGCTATTTACGTGGTGAATTAGGAACAGCGACGGAATTTGTAGATGCTCCATTAACTGATGGTGATCGTATACAATTTGCTTTAAGCAAAATTAATGCAATTCCATTTATTGATGGTAGTGGTTATGTAATTTTCAGTCAAACAACATCTGCTGCTGTTGATAGTGAATTAGCATCTATTAACATTGATCGTGGCGTAAAATACATCAAGCGTGGTATTCGTAAAAATAGTAAAGTGTTTTTGTTTAAACCAAATGATCAGCGTACACGTGATCAATTTAAGGCATTTGTTGATGCATTTTTGAGTGAATTAGTAACTTTGCGTTGTTTATTTGATTTTGCTACTTTATGTGATGATTCTAATAACACATCAGAACGTGTAGCTAAAAAAGAATTATGGTGTGATGTAGCTATTCAACCAATAACTGCTGTTGAATTTATATATGTACCAATTACTGTTAAAAAACCATCTTAATGTAGGAATGACTATTCATTCCTATATAAATACTAAAAAAGGAAATTAAATTATGGCAACGTCTTTAGATTTTGGGGTTCCTGCTGGTATCAGTGGTGTTTTACAACCTAAATTAGCACATAAATGGCAAGTTGTTTTTAAAAACTTTGGTGGAAGTGTGGACACACAACCATTAACATCTCAAGTTGTGACTTGTACTCGTCCGAATATCAATTGGGATGAAGTAACTATGCATCGCTATAATGGTCAAGCATATGCAATGTCAAAATACTCTTTTGAACCTGCTCGCTTAACAGTTGAAGATGATTTGAATAGTATCAGTTCAAATGCTATCAAACAACAAATTACACGTCAACAACAATTGATTGGTTCAGGTGCACCGTACCTTGCAACAGCCGCTGCTGGTTCTGAATATAAATTTGGTATGGTGTTGCAACAATTAAATGGTGATGATATTGTTATTGAAGAGTGGTTATACGAAGGATGTTGGATCAAAGGTGCTGATTATGGTGAAGGTGATTACTCAAGTCCGGATATTATGAAAATAACATTAGAAATTCGTTACGATATGGTTCGCCAAAACATCAAACAAACAGGTTCATCTGGTTTAGCAACAGGTGGAGTAGCTTAACAAATGGAGACTAGTTCTCCATTTTCCTTTCTTAATACTAATTGTAAATATTATTATATATGATTAGTTTCAAATGGCTCGTGACATATTTGATCCAGCGCGATATACAAATTGTTCTGTAAAATGCACTACTAATAATACAGATAAAATTTTAAATAATGAAAAAGGACGCTTACAGAAAGTCTTAAACAAAGTAACACAGTTTGATCCAACTTCTAAATATGTTGCTAAGGGTAAACAGTTAATTTCGATATCTAATAAAATTTACGATAGTAAAATTATACCAAGAAAATTTGCTGACGGTATAACCGGGGTAGTAGATGAGTTTGGTGTCAAACCTTTTCTTGATATTACAGATCGTATTAACCCTGAAATGGCAGGTCAAACTAAACGCCAACTTGAAGTTGTTAGCAACTCTTTGCGTGCTGGTAATTTAAAATTTAAAGATGTAGAGAAAATCGCTGGTCAATTATCAACATTGACAAAATTTGCTCAAAACATATTCAACACAGATCCAAACAATATTCCCAATTCGTTAAAACAACAATGCTTGTGTGATGATGTGTTTAATCCTGCAAAATTCATTGCTGATTTATATTTTCCTAAATACACCTCTTGGTTTTGTGTTGAGTTTGTATTTAATAATCACGTGCACAAAATCGATAAACCAGATGACCGATTACCATTATTTGCTTTTTTATGTTTACGCACAACTCGTCCAAACGTGAAATTTGAAATTGAGGAAGTTATGAAATATGGTCACAAAAGTTTTGTTCAAAAACGGTCTGAATATGAATCGTTGGATTTAACTTTCATAGATGATGATCAACACAATTCTCATACTAATTTTGAAACATTATTGCGAATATTAATTCCAAGTATGAATCTAGAAACTAGTACTACAGATAAAGACAATTTTTCAACAATGAATCCATCATCTTTGAGTGATTTAATGGTTTTTTCTAATGAAAATCCATCAACATCATCAAACATGGACGCATTTCTATATAAACGTGCTAGTAGCATGAATGAACTATATGCAAATAGTGAAGGTCATGTTCTCAAATCTATAAATGTATATCAAATTTTTAAATGGGGTAAACGTGCTATTAAAACAAGCTATATTGATCCTGTGATTGCTAGCTGTAAGTGGTCAGAATTAGATACAGAATCATCTTCATCAGCTACAATTGATGCCTCTTTTAGATTCAGTACAATGACGTTTGAAACGTTAGATATTACTGAATCAATTGCCACATTATTAAATAATATATCCGTACCAGTAGAAAACCAAGACATTATATTTGATATAAATAATGGCAGCTTATATGGTAAACCAACACAATTAGGTCCATCCAAAGAACGTGTGCAACGATATAAGTTAAATGCTAATGCAGATACGAATAAATCCCAAGGATTCTTGGATAGATTAAAACGAAGTATTAAAGGGGCAGCTAAACGATTAGCGACACAATTAAAAGAATCTATTTTAAAAAGCTCATTTATTCAAAAAGCTGTAAAATTTACTAATGAATTAACAGATTTAGCATCCGCATCGGTTCAAACAGGTGCACAATGGTTAGGAAATGCTGCAGCTGGTGATTTTTATTTAGGGGATTATAGTTTCTCTCTATCCAAAGTTGGTGAAAAAATGATAGATGGTATTAATAATGTTGGTAAATCTGCTTTAGAAAAATTACCATCTGCTGATAAAATTTTAGCAGATAAGGAACTAACAAAATTGCCCATAGATCAATTACAAAAAATTATAAATGAAAAAGAAACAAATATCCAATCCCAATCAGGCTCATTGTCTCAGCCTCCACAGACTAATCAAAATGCAGATGCATTACAATTTATAAATGGTTTTAAAAATAATGGCGAAGCTATTAAAAACTCTGATCAAACAAAAGGATTACTATAATGGCTAAAAACTTTGCAACAGGAAAATATGTTTGTAGCAATCCAGAAAAATACTTGGGAGATGTTAACAATATAACATATAGATCAAGTTGGGAATTATACTTCAATGAATATGTTGATAACGCTCCTCATGTAAAATTTTGGGCAAGTGAAGGAATAGAAATACACTACTATCATCCTTTTTATAAAGAAATGCGTCGTTATTATCCTGATTATTTTGTAGTATATGTTGATCAAGATGGCAAAGAGCATAAAGAAATAATTGAAGTAAAACCTGAAAAACAAATTTTCATCCCCAAAAAAGCATCCAAAGATCAACAAATAACTCACACTATTAATTTAGCTAAATGGGACGCTTGTAAGAAATATTGTGATAAAAATGATATTGTTTTTCGCTTATGTTCTGAAGAACAACTTTTTAAAAAATAGGAGACACAAAATGAAATTATTCAACGTATTATATTTAATGGAATCGAGAAGAAATAACAATTTGTATGAAAAGGATAATATTTTATCTGTATTAACTCATCTTGATAATACATTATCAACAGAGGAGCAAAAAAAATATTTTGTATCTTTTATGTCTATAAATAAAAAAGGTATAAATATTAATTCTGTATATGCAACTCCAGTAGGATTATACTGTTATCCGCTACCTTATCTCATTAAGAACGCAAAAAATCAAATAAGTTCATTAGATATTAGACCATTCCCACGAGAAAAAGTTAATCATATAAAGGTATTCAAAATAATTAATGATAAAAATGTTAAGTTCATTAATGATACAATTGATAGTAATACCAAACAAAAAATACATTTATTGCTTGGGAATAACAGTGGAGAAATTAATACGTTTAAAGATTTGTGGGTATATTTATATCAGCATAAATGGAATACAAAATCTGCTTCATCTTTATTAACAGTTCAAGACATATTATTATATGATGATGAAGGTATATATAGTAATTATACAAAAGAACAACTACAACAAATATGTGATGAAATAAATGCAAATGAACATCCAATTGATAAAAACATCATTGCAAGACAAGCTGCTGTGTTTTTTAAACGTTTAAATATTGATGCTATAATTGATAATGGAACAAGTACTATTCATCCAAATGAACCCGTTCAAGCAGTTTTTTTAAATGCGACTATTTTACAAACTATACATGATACGGGCGAGATAACACCATTTAAGTATATATTAGATATTATAAATAACGGTACAAACATTATAGAACTAACAAAACTACCATCGCATATAGGTGATGAAATACTATCTAACTATAAATTTTTAGCACATATGTTAAATGTATTGCAAACTAAACTAACGCAATCACCAATAAACGTACAACAATATATTGTTAATAATTTTATTACAAAATTACTATTAATACCCCACATACAAAAACAACTCTTTTTAACCGTAGAACAGAGTTGTAACAAAAAAGATGTAATGATATTTGATTGCATTATTAACGTTATATCTCAATTTATCACAAATATAAACTTTAACACAAATCTATATACCTTTGTTATTCTATCATTGCATATTAAAAATAATTGGGGGTTTGATGATGCATTGCACAATATGATTAACGATGAAAATTCACAAAAACATATTGAATATATTTTATCTCATGTTAAAGAACATTATAATAAAGCAAAATTAAAGCATTTATTAGAGCTAATACCTTTCTCTCAGAAACTTTTAGATAAAATTAAATTATCCAACATATATAAACACACAGATATCAAGCAAATAATTGATAAAATAAGTGTTACTAATACAAATTTAATGGAAGCGAGAAAGAATCCTGAAATCAATACACGTAAAACGGTAATGGATCAATTGGAAGATATATCACATCAAATTATTATAAACAATGAAAACATTAATGATTATTTCATATCATTCATGGATATCAATAAAACAGGAATAAATATACAAACACAATATAACACCCCCGTTGGGTTATATTGTTACCCATTAGGTTACGTTATTGATAGATCGAAAACAGCCACCAATTCTCTTCAAATAAGACCCTTTCCAAACCACAAAGTCAAATATATTAAAATATATAAAGTAAAAAATAAAAATAATATATTTGATATGTCAGATAATATCAATAACACTGTTTTAAAAAACATGAAAGAGTATTTTGAAGACTTTGATTCAACCTCAATTACGACTTTTAGACAACTGTGGAGATACATCTACTTAGAAAAAATTGGAATCAATTCTGATGTTACCTCCAAATTCAAATCTGCTGCAGCTACTGCAACATCAATGTTTAGAAAACTTGGAATAGATGGTTTCATAGATATGGGAACAGGTACGATTCACCCCAATGAACCATGTCAGGCTGTTTTTTTTAATACAACATGTTTAACGGTTGTTGATGTTATTGGTGAAACAACAACCGAATTGTTTTTTTCAAATTTAAAAAACGAAATTGTGGGAAAGCAGGAGTTAATTAAACCTATATATATGATGCTAGAAAAGACAAACAGTTCAGATGTGCTACAAGGTATAAATAATTTTTTTAAAATTATAATGGAGCAAAATTTTTTAAATGATACTGATAAATCTTCAATGTGGTATATATTTTGTGAATTATTTGTCCATTATTTCACAATTAATAATTCTGTTGGAAGATTTAATATATTAGATACTGTATACTTATATAAACAATTCAATACTATACTAAATAAATTAACTGAATCTCAGTGCTCCAATATAATTGATATGTTGTCCAATAAAAGCCCGAGTATATGTTATCATATTTTTTGCTCATATGAGTTAAGTACAATTTTATCAAATCACATGGAACAACTTCACTCTAGTTTAATAAATGATAATAATTTTGCGGACAATCTATTGGACTTTTTAGGTTTAATTATTTTTTACGCCGATAAGCGTATTCTAACGATAAAGAAAACATACAACATAGAAACTATTAATCATTTATTAGATATGGCACTAAACAGACGTGTTGATGCGGAAAGATTGAAATATATTGTATCTGATTTAAAACGTTTAAAAGTACATGTGCTAACAGATAGTAAATTTAATTAAGAACTTGAAATATGAATTATTGAACATGCCAACTTCTAAAACGGGTACGGGTTTATTAATGTTGTGTGTAGTTTAGACTACTCCAAAAATTAGATAAATAATTAAAAAGTTAAAAATAATGAACAATGATTTTGATGATTTTGATGATTTTGAAGAATATTTAGATAATCATCCGCTAGATACTTTTTTTAATGCAAAAAAACACGATATGGAACAGCTGGTAGAACAACCACATGCTACGTGTGAGATTTATGATGATAAAGATTATAGCTTGGATAACGAATTATCCAACCTCTCTACATTAGCACAAAAAACATTCGAAGAGCAGAAGAAAATAGCAATGAGGGTTGAACCCAAATTTCGCGCTGAATTGTTAGGAGTTGCTAATAATTTATTAGCAATTTCACTGCAAGCTATAAGCAAAAAAGCTGATATGAAATCAAAAAAAGACGCTATTGTTGCTAGATCTAAAAGACAAACTCTCCAAATTGGCAATAGCGAAAATACAAATATTATTATTGCTGATAGAAATGAATTATTAAAGGCTCGAAAAGTGAAAAAGGAAGATTAATCTTCCTTTTTCACTATAACACAGAATTGATTTTTGCTACCATCTGTTCATTAACTTTGGCTTTTGCTAAGCTATCCTCTGTTCCTTTTTCTTCATGATATTTCTGATATTTTTGAAATAATTCTCTACATTCAATTAACACATCAATTAACGACTGGTTTGATTGTATAGTGTTCACACTACTATTATTGATAGTGATATAATCACCTGATATTGATAGTGAATTATCACCACTTGTCATTAAGATAGTTGGTTCCATAGTTTGTTCCTTTAGAGTTTTAGACAAATATTTAAAAATTTTGTCGTTTAAGTTGTAGTTCAATATCAACACGTAATTCTGATATTGATTGTTTCCATAGTGTTTTCAAATCTTCTGATAATCCTTCCTTAACATAATTATCAGCAAATTTCATAGCATATTCAACATCAAAACTTGGTACAAGATCTTTTTTAGCTATTGATTCTGGTTTCACTACATTATTCATAACTAACTCCACCTTGCTTGATAACATGGCATATGCATTGGATCATCAGGATGAAATATCATGTGGTTTTTAGTACTACCATATAGTGTATTTGAGCAATGTTCACTCTCACACTTTCCATACAAAAACCCACTTGAATCTTTATCATGCTTCACCCTAGTGAGAAACCTACATGTGTTACAGTTTCGTTCAGATTCATGAAAGTTTTTAACACTTTGTTTGTGAATATCCAATTGATCTTGGTGAATCAAATACTGAACGTTTAAACATGGTATAATCGAACCAATAACAACAGCATTATTGGTTGTCAAGAATCTATCTCCTTTAATTATTTTATTTGATAAAGGGGAATCATTTGTGATATTACTATATACATATAACAAATTTCCAAAATCATCTGTTATAATATTTGTATGTGGAAAGTTCTTAAACATAATATACTCCTTTAATCTAAGCCAAGAAATTCACGACATTTTTTAATTGTTTCTTCACGCTTCCATTTGAAATCATGCTCCCATACAACTAATAATTTGTAGCCAGAATCTCGTATCATTTGCTGCTTAGCAGCATCTCTAGCCCAAATTTGCTCTGATGTAATCTCTCTTAAATAAGTTGGTTGCTCTGTACCTTGATAGATGATTGGATTTGCGTGATAAGCATCACCATAAAATTCTATTATATTATTTCCTAAAATATAGTCAACGCTTAATGATTTACCATTAACTGTTTGAATCATATATTCTTCTGTACATGATTCAGTTGCAAATATAGCTAACGGATGTTCTAATTCGTTGAATAAGGATAAAGCTACTTTTGAAAAGCCATTTTTAATAGCAAATGTTTTTCTAGCATTTAATTCATCTATCTCCTCCTTTGTTAGTTTAGAATATAGATTATGTAGCCATTTTTGTTGACGTTCATTCCAACGTTTGTGACCTTCTATTTCACCTAGTTTTTCTACGCAAATTTCCAAAGAAAAGGTTGTTTGACGCTCTTTGACTTTTATTATTGCCTCATCAATATCAAAACCTCTTGATAACCAATAACTCACACGTGTGGTGTACCCGTTATTCAATTCACGTTGTTGGTGTTGTTTTTTCTTTACAGATTCTATTTTTAATGCTTTTTCATCATCAGTTAATCCATCATATTTTTTAAAATTTGGACTTAATGATGACATGGTCCCACCATGTTGATAGCCAGGATTTTTTTCACCAGATACTCTTTCTTGTCGCTCTTTATATTGATTTGGGTGAAATACATCTTTCACAGTGCAGTTATGTTTAGCATAATATTCTGCCATTGGCATTTTATGAAATTTTGTAATATGTGTGATAAGATCAAAAGCTTTCCATCCACATTCTTTACAGATAGGCATTAAGGGATCATTACCATGAAGTTTTAAAAATTCTTCTTGATTTTTTAATCTAGTTTTTTCGTTACTACCTATTCTTCTACATTTTGTACTGCAATATATTGCAGGTTTGTTTGTTTTTGACTCAAAAAAGATTCCGCAAACCTCGCACGTACATGCACGGTCTGACGTAGTTTTAACACTATCTATACTTTTAATTTCCATTTTTTCTCTCCGTTTAAAAATACATTATATAGTATTTATTAACAAAAGAAAACGGGTCCGTGATATTAAAATCTATACCCCCGATCTGTCGGGGGTATAATATCAGTTTATCAACCATATTAATATTTTATTAAAAAATCTTTGAAAAAAACTAAATTCTTTATTTTCCCTAACATAAATCCTCACGGAAGCAAAATTACACTTCCCCGATTGGCGCGGAAATAGAATTACATTAAATCTATTTTTTTGGGCTCTACGAATAACTTCTTCTTGGTAATCGTACATATCAAACTTGACCAAGCCTTTTGTTGGATGTCGAATTTTGAAGTAATTTTTTATACAGTATAGAGGATCATCATAACATTTATATAATTCGTCAAGTTGTTCTGGTGTCATTGGAATTTGTTCAAATGCTTTACGAACATCAGGGTTACTTTTTCTTGGCATAATAATTCTTTTTTACATATTTATTACCATTAAAACGTCGAGTTAAGAATAATTATTTCACTATAGTTTTTAACTATGAGTATCAATATAATTATCAATCTTCAATTTTACGCGTTTATCATTATATAAAGGAGATTGTTTTATATAATTACACTTAAACTTGTCTATTTTAACGTTATCATCTAAAAATTCATTTAACCAATCATTAAATAATTTATTATGTTTAATCCTTTCATAGCTATCTACAAGATTAACAATAATAGTGGGTTTGATATCATTTTTCGCAATATATTTACAAAAATTATTATAGCGAGAATCATCTAATATAATATATGCCGTGATAAATTTAGCAAGCCAAAATTTATCACGTCTGGACCATTTTTGTAAACTTTGTATAATTAATTTTTGATTTATTTGTGATAACAGCTGAAAATTATATGTCAACAAATTCATTGTAGATTTATTTTCATATATATCTTCACTAGAATAAGAAGTATTTATATATGGATAAAATAATTCATCAAGGTATAATTTAATGAGTGTTTCATTTTGATTTATTATTTTTCTATATTTATCTTGTTTATAGTATTTAAAAAAGTTAAACATTATAATATCTCTATGAGAAGTTCGGTATTGTATTAGATCATGTAATAAACTAATGATATTTTCTGGTGTTGGTTTATTTTGAGGTTGTTGAAAATCATATAAATTACTTTCTTGGCTATTTTTTATTAATTCCAACACTCTCACATTAAAGAAAACGGCTTGTTCAGGTTCATTTTCGTGAATAATACCATCTCCTTCATCTATCAATCCATCAATACCTAATTGTCTGAAAATAGAGGTTGAATTTTTGGCAGTTTTTGATGGATTAATATTATAGTCATTATCTTCATTTTTTTCATATTGCAAAATTTCCGAATATACAAGTTCATATAAGTCACCAAAAGTTACAGGATCATATGGTAATAAATCTGGATATTGTTCGTAAAATTGATTAAGAAATTCGTCAGACATTTGATCACGTAATTTATACACTTTAGAGTAATCTTTTATTTTGTATATTTTAATATACCCAACTCTATCTTCAGGATATTCTCTTAATCCAAGAGAATTAGTTAGCCTTTGTTTATTTTTTGACCACACAAAAGATAGAGGATAGCAGTAAAGACCAACAGGAGTATTAAAATGACTAGATGGATTAATACCTGTTTTATTTAATGACATAAACGACACAAAAAAATCTTTTACGTCTAATTTTTTTTCATCGATTTCTTGTTGTAAATGTTTTAGGTCATCTATAATTGTGGTCTTTTTATTTATATGAGGATTTTTTCTTGATTCCAACAGTGTTAGTATTTGTTTGAAAAACATACAGTTTATTTTAATAGTATTTATTTGATTATTGATCATCTTACTACAATATTTATAAATATTTATAACCACTGAATGGATTTAATTTTAGTATGAAATTATTACAGTTACTACTTGAATATGATAGAAACAAAACAATTGCCACATATGGTAAAAAAATTGAAATGGCCAATCTAAAGGATAATCAACGTCAATCGGTGGAAACAATATTATCAAAAATTGAAGAAGTTGATCCATCTATTAACAAACAATATGTGCAATGGATATGTAAACAATATATTTCTGGCGTATTGAAAATTGAGGATTTATATAAGGTAACAGAACCATTGATAGTATTCCAACAATATAAACAACGACTTCCACAAGAAAAAAGAGATATTAATAAATTATCAATTTATGATTTATACGATATTGAAGAAAAAATATCTAAACCACAATTAGAAGATAATCAAACACATGAGCAATTTGGTTCTGATGTGAAGGTTTGGTATAATGGACCACTTGGATACTTAATAACTCCATTAACACAAGAAGCTGCAATTAAATATAGTAACGGAACAAAATGGTGTACTGGTGCTAAGGATAAAAACAACAGATTCAACGCATATAATCGTAGAGGACCATTATTTATATGGAGAGACAAAAATGGACAGAAATATCAATTTCACAGCGTTGGATATGATATTGAATCACTAATGGATGCATCAAATAATGTTATTTCACAACAAGATTATTTAAAACTAAAAAAACATCCAGTATTAAAAGAATTACTAAATGGGGATGGAAAAATATTTAATTATCAATATGAATATATTAGACAAATTGATTGGGAAAAAGTTTGTGGATTGGATACACAAGAGTTTTTGGATATAGATAGTGATTTTTATAATGTTTTCAATAACATATTAAATAACAAACAACAACTCAATGAAATGGTAAAAAACGTATTTAATGATAATAGTATTTTACTTTCAGAACAATTAACCGTTGAATATGTACACGAAATAATAGATTCGTGTACGGGTGCATTGTTTGAGATATATTCTTTAATAATGAATCATTATGATTTTAATACATCTTTGAGCGAACAACTAATATCATACTATAAAAGAGAAATTGATAAACTAACACATTTTCCATATCTTCAGTATTTAATGCGTGATATCCTAAGATTGATTGATTGAATAAATTAAAAAAAGTTTGAAAAACATACAGTATTATTTTAATAGTATTTATTTGATTATTGAACATCTTACTACAATATTTATAAATACTTATAACCATTGAATGGATTTAATTTTAGTATGAAATTATTACAGTTACTACTTGAATATGATAGAAACAAAACAATTGCCACATATGGTAAAAAAATTGAAATGGCCAATCTAAAGGATAATCAACGTCAATCGGTGGAAACAATATTATCAAAAATTGAAGAAGTTGATCCATCTATTAACAAACAATATGTGCAATGGATATGTAAACAATATATTTCTGGCGTATTGAAAATTGAGGATTTATATAAGGTAACAGAACCATTGATAGTATTCCAACAATATAAACAACGACTCCCACAAGAAAAAAGAGACATCAATAAATTAACTGTTTTCGATTTATATAATGTAGAGGAACAAATAAAAGCTCCTCATATAAATAGTGACACAATATCAAATAATTTTGATGAAGCCGTTAAAGTATGGTATGATGGACCGTTAGGTTATTTAATTACACCTCTTACTAAAGAAGCTGCTCAAAAATACAGTAAGGGTACTAAATGGTGTACTGGTGCTATGGAGCATAATAGATTTGATTACTATAATCGTCGAGGTCCATTATTTATTTGGAGAGATAAAAATGGTGAAAAATTTCAATTTCACGGTATAGGCACAGATGATGAATCAATGATGGATGCCAAGGATGAATACATATCATCAAAGCTTTTTGAAAAATTTAAAAGTCATCCTGTTTTAAAAGAATTATTAACAAATACAGGATATATTTTTAAAATCCAACATCAAGCGATACAACAAATTGATTGGAAATCTGTACATCTGGAGGAAATAAAAGAATCTTTAAGTGATGGAGAATTTAATAAAGCATTCAATCATACTTTCAACTACAAAATAGGTTTCAGTAATTTCATTGAGTACATATTCAAACAAGAACAAATATCCATAAATGATACTATCAAACCATCTATTATACACGAAATCATAGACATGTGTCCTGAAGCATGTGGCGTTTTGTATAGCGAATTAATAAATATATCAACTCATATTGATAACGAGAACGAACGTAAAAGTTTACTTCAACCTTTTATTAATCGTGTTAATAATGAGTTAACAAAAGAACACATTTATTTAAAAAAATTATTACTAGCTTTATTTGATATGTAACATACCAATTTTTTTAAAACTATTAAATATGTTTAAAAAGTTATTATGTTAAAATCAATTAAAAAATCGTTAATCAAATTATGTTTATTTATTCTTGGTTTCAAACACCAAACAATCAGTTCTTTGTATGCTGAGGGTAATAAAGAAGATATCCAATATCATGTTAATGATAAATTAAAGTTTATTGGTGAAAGTAAATGCAATAAACAAGTGTTGACGCCATCAGGTGCTAAACCTATTCACACAATCTTAAAAACAGTACCGTTCTACAAAACGCATATTCGCACAAAAAATGAAGAACTTTGTTGTGCTGATGAGCATTTAATTTTTTGTGTATCAAAACAAGAATTTGTATTTGCGAAAAATATATCAAAAGGAGATGTTATTTGTACGTTATATGGAGATGAAACTGTACAAGAGGTTAAAAATACATATGATTACGATAACATGTATGATATAGATATTAATGATTTTTTAGAACACACATATTATACCAATAATATTTTATCTCACAACACAACTACGATTGGGGCATATTTATTATGGTATGCTGCATTTAGAAGTGATGAGGATCCAGTTACTATTCTAGTTGTATCTAATAAAGGTGAAAACGCTAAGGAGATTATTGAACGTATTAAAACAATGTATGAATCAATGCCTTTATGGTTAAAGCCTGGTGTTACAGATGATGGGTATAATAAACACTCTATCAAGTTTGATAATGGTAGTTGTATTGTTAGTCAAGCAACAACAGAAAACAGTGGGCGTGGTTTGTCTATTTCATTATTGTTTTGTCATCACAAAGATAACAAAGTTGAGGTAATGGATCAATATAACAATATATATGAGGTAACAATGGAAGAGCTAGAACTAATGATGAAAGTCTAAATACAAATAAAATATAATAGTATGAAAATAATTCAATTGCTTTTGGAATATAATAGAGAAAAGACTATTGCTACATATGGTAAAAAAATTGAAATAGCAAATCAAAATGATAAGCAACATCTATCCAGTGAACAAATAATTTCAAAAATTGAAGAAGTTGATCCATCTATCAATAAGCAATATGTTCAATGGATTTGTAAACAATATATATCTGGTGTATTAAAAGTTGAAGATTTATATAAAGTCACTGAGCCATTAATTATATTTCAAAAATTTAAAAATAGACTTCCCCAAGAAAAGAGAGATATCAATAAATTAACAATTTTTGATTTGCATGACATTGAAGAACAAATATCTAAGCCACAATTGAATAATAAAAATAATAATGAATCTAAAGAACAATTTGGTCCAGATGTAAAAGTTTGGTATAATGGACCGTTGGGTTATTTGATTACTCCATTAACAAAAGAAGCAGCTAAAAAATACAGTAAGGGAACAAGATGGTGTACAGGTGCTGAAAACGAAAATGCTAACAAATTTGATGATTACAATTCATCAGGTTCACTTTTTATATGGAAAGATAAAAATGGTGAAAAATATCAATTTTCTATTGATTCAAATGAATACGTAGATAGTCACGATGAACCTATAGATGATGAGACAATTTTGGTATTTAAAAAACATCCAGTGTTGAAGGAATTACTGTTACCAACAGGAAAAATACACTTAGCAGAACAACAAGAAATATATAAAAAACACTTTATGCTGGTTAAAAAATTCGAACAACAAATGCCAAATATCGTTAATATTGATATAACTTCTGATATTTACAAAGTATTTGAAACACTATATAAAGTAGGAAAAACAACTGTTCAGTACTTTAATAACTATTTATCTGTTATTTTAAACACTTTTGATAAACAGTTAATTATAGAATCCTTCCCGAATACGTACAAATTATCAATAATTTCAAATGATGAAATTGTTAAATTATACTTAAATGAAATTGATAAATTATTCATCAATGAAGGAGAAAAGTTTGAAGCGTTTCTAGAGGAAAACGATTATATATTTCAAGGCGATCCTAAAGAAAATAACTTACGTTTGGAAAACTTAAAAACAAACACTTTATTCAAAAATTCTATAATATTTAAATTGATTGATCTGTTAAATTATGGATTTTTTTTAACAAAGCAGCGTGATATAAAATCATATATTTATAATACTTATTATAGTCGATATGCATATCTAACATATATGATGATTAAAGCCTGGTGTTACAGATGATGGGTATAATAAACACTTTATTCAAAAATTCTATAATATTTAAATTGATTGATCTGTTAAATTATGGATTTTTTTTAACAAAGCAGCGTGATATAAAATCATATATTTATAATACTTATTATAGTCGATATGCATATCTAACATATATGATGATTTATGTACACTCCTCATAAACTAAATACAAATAAAATCATTATGAAATTTTCATCTTTATTTGAGGTAAAAATGTCTCCTCAAACAACTTTACAACAGGAAAACATTGATGATGTTTTAGTTGGGTTTGAGATAGAGTGTATTTTAAGTATTAGGCAATCATCAAAATTAAACAAAGAGCATGAGCAAAGTATATTTCAGCGTGAAATAAGAATGCAGTTATTACAAGATGATACTATAAAAAATTTCATTCATGATGCTGTAGATGATGGTTCTTTAGAAGGATTTAGAGAAGGTGAAATACCAATAGAAGTTATTACTAAACCAATGAAATATACACAAGCTATTCAAAATCTCCAATTAATATTTAAGCATTTGCAACAAAAATATAATATGAGAACAAATGATACATGTTCTCTCCATGTTAATTTAAGTTGTGAGGGAACTAGAAATAATACGATAGACATGATGAAACTTGTGGCTTTTTTGGGTGAAGATCATTTTTTAAAATTATTTAATAGAGATGATAACGAATTCACACATGAAATGAAAGCTATTTTTAACACAATTATTCCAGAAGAAATAACACCATCTACATATGTAATAAACATGTTAAAAGACAAGCAAACTGAAATATTAAAACTGGTAACAAAATACTTTGCTGTAAATCCTAATAAATTACAAAACGGTTATTTGGAATTTAGAATCATGGGTGGAAAAAATTATGAGCAAAATATAAGTAAGATAACATTAGCTACCAGTCATTTCGCGCACGTTATGCTTATTGCATCAAGTAATGCATATAACAAAGAATATAACACAAAATTAACAAAAATATTGAATAAACTCATTGAGTTAGAATATCAACCCGATACATCAATGTTTAAAGTTGAACGTGATATTTTAAACTTAATCATAAAATACAATCCATCACTAAAACGAACAATGATTGATGCACCAGATATTCCTTCATTTCTATTGCATAATTTTGAATATTCTATGCTGCGAGGAGTTGATGCAAAGAGAAAACAAAACATTTTAGCGTATTTTTCAAGAGCAAGAAAAAAACAAACATTTAATAATGAAGAGCTTGATTTTTTAGTACATATAATACATAAATTAGGATGGAGAAGAATAGTACCTATACATACCTTAGAAGATGCTATATATGTGATTAATTTTAATGTGCCATATGATAAAGATAAAGTGTATAGGGATTTTGGTAGAGTAATTAATACATTAAGTGATGATGAGTTTGATAAATTTTATTCTATTCTACATAATATTTGTAAAAATGATAACAAGTTTGCGACATACACTAAAACTCATTTACTCACATACATCGAACGATTGAAACAATTTAGTAATATCACAAGAAACCGAGATTAACAATATGAATCAAATCAATCAGTCAATACTAGCAGACATGACTAGTGAGCTACACCCTCTATCTAAGCAATATATTTTTGATGTATGTGATACGGAGGATGTTTTAACATCAGAACAGTTGGAATTTTTAGATTATCTAACAGATTGTTTCGCATTATATGACAATTATGTTATAGTAACAGGCAATACAGAAAAACAACCTTATAATCTTTCAATATTGGATATTGTGGAGTTTTTTGAAATAAATCTGGAATTGTTAATATCTGTAGCAAATACCGATATTTTTTCACAATTAAATACATAAAATATTAACGGTGTAACATGGAACAAGACGATACTGATTTTGATATGACAAACTTTGAGAATGATTTTACAGATGATATTGATAATATTTCACCTGTTGAATTTGATAAAAAACAAGCGTATGTAGATATGATTGCAGCACATAGACAGGGTGATGCTGAAAAAGCAAATAGTATTTTCTCGGATATCTTATCCAACAAAACTACGGAAATGCTAAGTGGTTGGTATCATATGGCAGGTAATCTAAAAACTCACTTAACATCACCATCAAAAACTTAGTGTATTAAGATAAGGACTCCATGTCACTGACTTAAATACATACATAATGACATGGTAGTCAAAAAATGTCTGGAAATAACAATTCTTTTGATACAATGTTGTTAAGTTTGATAGAAAACATTCGTAATGAAATAACTTCACTTAACGCAGATTTACATGGATTAGAAATTAACTTAAAATCCATTGAATTATTGGATCAAAAAAATGAATGCTTACAAGAGAAAATCGGAAACGTTGTTTCCAAAATGGTTTTATTAGAGCAAAAATTAGATGAATTGATAATTAATTCAGCTTCTCATGAAAATGTACAAAAAGAATTTATAAAATTAACTTCTGAGATAGACCTTTTAAAGACAAGATGTTCGTTAATTGAATCTGATACCACAGTGTTAAAAGATTTAGAAATTTCACGAAAACAAAAAGCTGAAAAAATTCAACAATTTATTATTGCTATTTTCTTAGCTATTTTTGGTACATTCCTTTCTTGGTACTTTAAGTGACCTATATAACATATATGTTTAAATATTAACAAATATATTAACATATATGTTCATTCCAAATAAACATTACAAAATAAAAACACCTTATGGTTGGGAACCTTTTTCGGGGTTGTATATTGACAAAACTCCAAAAAAAGGTATCTTCATTAAAACAAAAAACACAGCTATTACTGTTGGGGACAAACATTTAATCAAATTATCAAACGACACGTTTGTTAAAGCTCACGCATTGACCCTAGCAAACACAATACAAACAATACATGGACCAGAAAAAATTATTGAATTATCAAGTATAGCATTATCACAAACATATGAGATAATTAATTCCCGTTCAGGTGAGATAATAGCTAATGGTGTGTATAATCACAATTGTGACGAATTTGCATTCGTTAAGCCAACAGTTCAAGAAAAGTTTTGGACATCTATATCACCAACATTAAGTACTGGTGGAAGTTGTCTAATAGCCTCAACACCAAATGGTGATGGAAATAAATTTGCTGATATATGGTTCACCTCGCAAGCCTTATTAAAGGAAAATAATTTAACATCGGAAGACTATGTTCCAATGCAAATTAGTTGGGATGATGTACCAGGACGAGATGAAAAATTTAAAGATGCTATTATAAAAAAAGAAGGTATGAATCACTGGCTACAAGAATATGTATGTAAATTTATTTCTTCTGATAATTTATTAATTGATACTAATAAGTTAGATACTATGAATGAAAGTGTGTCAGCTCCTTTTTTCACATCAAAGAAACATAAAATCCAATTTTGGAGTACGTTCAAACCAAATAAACAATATATAGTTGGAGTTGATCCAGCAACAGGTACTAGTAAAGATTTCTCTGTTATATCAATTTTTGAATTTCCATCTTTGGAACAGGTTGCATTGTATCGGTCAGATTCAATCATATCCGCTGATTTGTATGTTATATTAACGGATTTGCTTAAAGCAATTGAAGCATCAGGAGGCGTAAGTTACGTTAGTATAGAAAATAATGGTGTTGGTGAGGGTATGATTTCATTATATCTCAAAGATGAATACTTTCCTGTTACAGCCAAATTCATAAATGAAAATCAAAAGAAATATGGATTCGTCACGACCAATAAATCTAAATGGACAAGTTGTTTATTATTAAAGGATATGATTGAACATGATGATATGGTAATTCATTCGCCCATCACACTTAAAGAGCTAAAAACATTTATTCGTAAAGGTGCATCGTATTGTGCTCAACCTGGTAGTACTGATGATTGTATTAGTTCTTTGTTAATCATGTTAAGAATTCTTGAGAAAATGACGAATTTTGACACACTTGCATTTAATAAAATGTATACTGATAGACATGCTAGAGCTACTAGTGTTGTTAGTATGACAAAATCAGATTTGGGTGTTGTTTTACCACACACCCAAATGTAAAATAACAAAATATTAGAATACAAATAATGGAAATCACATCTAACATTCAAACAGTTAATAATGATATACAAAAATATATCACAACTTCTTTATTATATAATATTGAACATAAAAAATGGAATAGTGCTACTATTGATTTCATTAGTTCATTATCTTCTAAAAATTATGACTTAATACAATATATTCATACGAACCATTGTTATAATAACTCAGATATTTGCCCAAAATTAAACTATACAAAGTATGATAACACAAAACCTAATATGTATATTCTTATTGGGCTACCTGGTTCTGGTAAATCAACGTTTAGACAAAATTTATCCAAATATCATCAATATAATATTATTAGTAGAGATGATTTTATCGTTAATAGATATCAAGATGTAATTTTTGATAGTGCAAACTATCATGAATTATACTCAAAATGTTGGGAACTATCTATTGACGATCCAGAATGTAATGATGATTTTGTAACATATTACCAACATATTTTATCGAAAAAACAAGACGTTATTATAGACATGACAAACCTCACGATAAAAACCAGAAAAAAATGGTGTACATATGCTGAAAAATATGAATACAATATTATAATGATATGGTTAAATAGAAACGCTGATCACTGCATTAAAGCTCAAGATAACAGAGATAAGCAAATTTCGGAACAAACAATTCACAATATGTTTAACCAATTGACCCCACCAGTATTATTTCATGAATGTCATGAAGTATTTGTAATTAACCATGTTGATAATTTTTCAAATAACTAATACAATGTCTTTGTTGTTAGTTATACTAACCCGTACTCCACACGCAGAATATGTGACTCGAATGTTGGTTGACTGGAAGAAAAGACATTAGGGTTGGCCGAACCCCTCAAGCGATTGTTAATGGATAGTATTGAGTTACTATCTGGTCGGTGCCCTTTCGCCACCAGTTATCGAGTGGCATATGCGAACCTTGGGGCCCAAAGCGTGGAGACGTTAGGATAAACAGCTTCCCTATATACCAGTGATATAATATACACGTACAGATCGTTATTCTGAGCTGATAATTATCGGCGTGGTACCTTTCCCACAATCGTTAGGATATTGCGTCGAATCTCCAATACATTACATTTACATGTCCAACGTAATGTATTGAAATATTTTATGCTTAATGAGTTTGGAATACTCATCGATTTAGAATGCCTAAAATATTTAAAAACCATTTCAAGTAATAATTTCAAATATACATAAGAACATATTAGAGATTATTACCAATCATGGTAGTAAGGTTCGCTTTGTCTAAAATTCCTTAATTATACCCATTTCAAGCAGTCTGTAATATAATGCTAGTGTATGTTTGCACATTCCAGGTGAGTTGTTTGGATTGCCTCTCTCCTTATTTGCAGGTGTTGTTGGTGATTGGTAATGTGTTGGTTTTTTTCTGCCTATTAAAACTTTTGCTGATTTATTATAAGATGCCATTCTTTGAAAGAAATCCAAACAATTACAATTTAATCTTATGTTACATTTAACATCCAATTGAGGCTTGATTTTAATTTTTCTATTGTCACTACAAGTAATTTCAATTAATTCATCAGTGTTGGTTTGGTTTGTGTTTTGATTAGTTGATTCAGGATTTTCATTTTCGTTTTCTTCCTGATTATTGTTAATTTGTTGTTGAGTTTGTTCTATTTGGTCCAAAAATTCAACATTTTGTAGTTCTATTTTTGTAATATAAGTATTAGGACTATTTGTTGATTTGGTACGTGCCACACATAATAATGTTTTACGATTAAAAGATGGCGTGAATTTTAGAGCTAATATATTTACACTATCACTAGCTTGTTCTCTATCAGATTTAAATTGTGTACGTGTTGCTTGTAGTAAGTCAGTGACATACATTTCAAATAAAATATCCATAAGGTTAATTTCGATTGTATAAGTATTTAACCAACTACTAAATACATATAAATCTTTTGAGATATCTATGTTTGTAAATTTCAGAAACGGTATTGTTTCTTATCAATATTCCGGTGGCAATCCAAATACACCGTCTTTTTTATCTAAAACTTTGAGTGGAACATATTATGTTTCACTAATGACAAATGACAAAGATTTTTCTTTAACATTTTCACATAACCAAGCTGAATATTTAAAAACTTTTTATAATAATGTTGTTAATGCGTGGGGACCTTTTAATGATACAGATACACATTATTTGTATATTGATATCAACACATTAACCGCTGAGGTCACTTTTTCAAGTACAACTATTGAGCCATCTTATGGTTTTGCGTTACCAAATGCACCATCAATTTATGAAAATTATTTTGATTCTACAAATAATAAAGCTTTGGAGTGGACTGGTTCAGGATGGGTACAAAAAATTAGAGTATTTGTTGGTGAAGTTAATAGCACAGCTGTAACACATTATTTAGGAACAGTAACAGGTTCTCATTTCCCTTATACTACGGGACCAATTATATATAGTGGTGCTGGTCGTGGTATATTAAAACATGATAAAACTTTTTTAACACTCTCAGAGAAGTTTTATATTGATAATATTGCTTTTGGTAATACATCATTAGAGCAAGCTTCAATTCCTGTTGTTTCGGGTGCAAATTTATCAGCTAATCGTTTTGTTAAGATTGATTATAATGGTACTTTAAATTATGCTGAACCAGCAGACGTAGGTGTTAATTTAATTTTTGTGTTAACAGAACCATTAAATGTCGGTGAAGTTACTTATTTGTGTGTAGGTGGTGTAATACAAAACAGCTCTTGGAATTGGTCCTCTGTTGGTGTTGATATTTATGTTGGGGAGAATGGCGTTTTAAGTTTAGTTGATCCTGTTATCGGTAACGGTTTATTACCATCTAAACCTCCTGTGGGGAAAACATTATCAGATAAATCAATTATCATTAATCCTTTAATGTTTATTGGTAATATTAGCAATGGGTCAGCATATACTCCTCCTATTTTAGATTGGCAACCTAACACCATTTATCCAACATCAACAATAATGGTACGTAATAATAATCGTTTATATGAGCTTATTACACCTCATACATCTGGTGCTTTATTTAGTGACACCAATTGGAAAATAATTAATTCTAACATTGAAGTATGGAATGGAACTGTCAAATATTATAGTACGTCAACTTACAAGTCGATGGTATATTATAATAACAATTTATATATTTGTAACAATACACACGTATCATCTGGTTCATTTGCGAGTGATGTTGCTAATTGGGATATGGTTGGTGGTAACGCAGGTAACACCATGTCTTGGCAAGTTGTTACAACTAATACTAATGCAAGTGCTTTCAATGGTTATGTTGTAGATATAACCACAAATAGTGTTGCTATTACATTACCAGCGACTCCATCTATAAATGATGAAATAGTGATAAGTGTTGATACAGATATCTATTCAACAGTAAACGTGTGTTCAATTATACCAAATGGTAATAATATTAAAGGCCAGGGTGATACTATTAATATTGATATCAATAATTACACATTACGATTAATATGGGTAGGTGGTACTATTGGTTGGGCAGTGGTTTAGTAGTTTTTAAAAACAATTTTTAATATTATAATACAAAAACTGATTTACTCTTTTGAGTAAATCAGTAAATACTAAAGTAACTTTGTTACATCAAATAGTATACTAAACATTACGGAAATATCATTTAAATACCATGGAGAAAATTATGAGTAATGATCGTTTAGCCCGCCTTCAACAACGTTTCGAACAACAACAACAGGAACAAGAATCACGTCGCACTAACGCTACTGGTTTTTATCCTTTTTTCCTTATGGAAGATGGAAAAGATGCAATTGTTCGATTCTTACCAGATGCAAATCAAGAAAACCCTGACTTGTTTTTAATCCAAAACAATAGTCATAAATTGATTTTAAATGGAAAAGAAACAAAAGTTCCTTGTCTAAGCAACTACGGTAAAAAATGTCCTATTTGTGAAGCATCGCAAGCGTTCTACAAACAGGATGGCAAAGATAGCAAACAAGGAAAATATTTCTGGCGTAAAGTGCAATATTTAGCACGTGTATTAGTTGTGGAGGATCCAATTAAACCAAAAGATGGACAAGAATCTTATAAAAATAAAATCTGTGTAATCACATTAAATGGAGATTTTTATAAGAAAATCATGGCTGCTTGTACAAGTAAAAGTGATCCGTTACCTGCATCACCTGATGATTTAAAAAACGGTACAAACTTTATTATTAACAAACAGAAAAACGGTGAATATTCATCATATGATAATTCTCGTTTTGCTCGCAATTCATCCCCTATTTCTGTTGATATTGATGAATCCAAAGATATTGTTGATTTATCAACTTTATTACGTCAAGAACCTTCTTATGATGAATTGTCAGAGATGCTTAACTGTCACCTAAACAATACACCATATAATGATGGTAGTTCAGGTTTCACTCGTACTAATTCAAACATCACAAACATGATTAACAATAATACTGTTAATAATAGTGCTGTCAATAGTGTATCAACTACTTCGGAGGATGGTAGTTCTGGTGGTTCATCTCGTTATGATGAAATTCAACAAAAATTGGCCGCTCGACGTGCACAGCGAGATCAATCTAATAGTTGATATTAGCAAAAACAAAAAAGGAAGGTGAAAACCTTCCTTTTTTGTTGCAAAAAAACATGTAAAATATTATAATACAACAACAATATAGGAACAAAAAATGAAATTTATCAAATCATTTAAAAAGGATTTACAGTCTATTGAAGGTATTGTTTGTGATTCAACACCTCCCACTTATTGGACTGGTTCACGTTGTTACGCTTTTAATAAAATTTTATCTGGTAGCTGTCGTCGTGCTTTTGCTCAAGGTAGAATCATGGGTTTTGTTGGTCCGAGTGGTTGTCTACCAGCTGAACAACCACTAAATATTTATCGTTTACGTACGGTAATTGGGGCTACCCCAATTACCAAAGAAAATGATATTAATATTGAAAATTGTTTTCGTCTCACACCAACTATTATGTTAAATGAGTTGTTTATATATTTTAGCAAACAACAACTTGCTGAACAACTGAATATATCTGTCAATGAATTGATTAATATCAATGAAACTTTTTCGGAGCAAATTTATGAAAAATTGTATACAATTTTTCAACAAATTTGCTTGGTTAACTCTCAAATAGTACCAATCAAGCATATACAATATATGCTTGAACGTGACAATATGTTATTAATTTCCACACCAGATGGATATCAACCAATAGTTCAATTTTTTGAAAAAAATCCAAGACAAATTATGCGTCTAGTTGTGTACAGTAATGATAATAATTACGAATTGTATTGTTCTATTGACCATTTAGTGAAAACGATGAATGGATGGAAATATGCAGGACAGTTAACAACAGAAGATTTTGTTTCTACTCGAGTGGGTTTTAATCGTGTAGATAAAGTTGAATTATTAGAAATTGCTAACGTTTATGATTTTCAAGTAGGACATGTTAATCAAAGATACTGGGTTAATGGTATTGAATCACACAATTCAGGTAAGTCATTTTTAGCTGTTAATGCTGGTGTTGATGCGCAACAAACTGTTGGAGCATTTGTTTTGGCTATCGATTCTGAAAACGCTCTTGATGATGATTTTGTTGAAAAAATTGGAATGGATACATCAGAAGAAAACTACTTATATGTAAGTGTTATTACAATTGAACATTTTAAAAAAGTAGTTTCAAAATTTGTTAAAGCATATGTAGCATCTGGTGAAACTCGTCCTGTTATGATTATCGCAGATAGTTTAGCAATGATGTTAACAGATTCAGAATTTGATCAACTTGAAAAGGGTGTATTAAAAGGTGATCAAGGTCAACGTGCCAAACAAATGAAAAGCGTTTTAAAGGGTTTTGTGCAGTTAATCAAACCACATCCTATACAAATGATTGTTACAGACCAAGTATACGCAGCAACACAAGATAATATTTTAAATGGTACTGCAGATGGTTTATGGGTTGTAAACCCAGCTATTCGTTTTAGTTTAAGTAATTTAGTAATGATTACTAAAGCTAAATTAAAAAATGGTACCAATGGTGATACTGGTGATATTATTGGTGTGAAAATGAAATGTGAAGCTATTAAAACAAGATTTACACAACCATTCCAAAAGGTTATCATCGACGTGCCATATACAACTGGTATTAATCAACTTAGTGGACTTAAAGAAGTAGCCATGGAATTAGGAGTAATATACGCAAAAGGGTCTTATGTTGTTATTAAATCAACACAGGACCAATTTTACTGGAAGGATCTAAATGATGAACGCACTCAACAAATTCTAACAGATATTGATTCAATTACAGATGCTGTAATTGGTAAAAGTGCAGATGAATATGAGGAGATTATTGATCAAAGCACACAAGATTCAATCACTAAAAAACGCTTACAACAAGGTAAGGAGTTTATCCAAAGTAATCCCACATATTTAACTGATGTGGCGAAGTTAGAAGAGTAATCAACCAAGTGAAGAAAAAAGTGTCAAATGACACTTTTTTCTTTTTTAATTGTTAACCTTTGTTGTTAAAGGATGTAAAATTTAAAAAAAGTTCAATTATAGATGAATGAATTAAAACAGGTAATATTTGAGGATTTGGAAAAAAAGGATTTAACCTTTAAGTTATCCAAACAGATTATCAAAACCTATTACTTTGAAGAAATAGATTATGTGGAGAAAAATGAGCTTTTTAATGTTAAAGTAAGAGGTGTTGATAAAAGCATCTTACAACAACCAGGATGGCTGCAACATTATGCTATTTTGGCTACAGAAATACATGCTTGCATAGATGTTATAGAAACAGAGATGGAGTATCGTAAAAGTGAAATTTGGAAAGAATTAACAGAGAATAATAAAATTGATTTATCACAGATGGATAAACAAAATTATATTCTATCTGATCAAGTGTACTTTGCCTATAAAAAATTCTTACTGATTTTGAGAGAAGTGAAGGAACAGCTAACTAATATTGTTGATGCATTTAAGTCATTAGGATTTGCATTAAATAGCTATGTTCGGTCAAGGGAAGGAGCTATTCAAATTGACTAAATGTACGCTTGAAATAGTAAATGAAGTTACAACTATTATAAGAGGATTAACCCACGATCATCGTGAACTATTACATGAACAATATGGTTTCCATGATGAAAATTATAGAAATAATCCGAGATTTCAGAGTGGGTTATGGGATGGTAAATATCGTTTTGTATCTAAAGGTGGAATAACATATACAATGCTACTAGAGGAAGTATATAGTAGCATTTTAAAATTAGGATATGAAATAGTTTTAGACGATAAACGAACAGGATTTATTCCAGAATTTTATGAGGTCAATGAAGATTTTTTCTCAGATTGTTGTGACAAATATGGTAATCCATTTCAATTGAGACCATACCAGTGTAAAGTGGCAAATTTGCTTCTAAAAAACATGAATGGTATTGTTGTTGCAGCAACGTCAGCAGGAAAGGGATCTATCATTTGTTCAATGGCTAAATCAATGATATCGAACAATAACAAAGGAAAAGTTATTATAATTGTACCAAATACAACTCTTGTATCTCAATCATTCAATGAGTGCAAACAATTCAACTTAGATGTTGGTGAATTTTCAGGTACCACAAAAGATTTAGATCATCGTGTTGTTGTATCCACTTGGCAGACATTAAATAACCAACCCGAGGTATTACAGTTATTTAATGCGGTTATTGTGGATGAATGTCATTCTGCTAAAGCGAATTGTTTGAAGACATTATTATCTGAGTACGCACCACATATAGCAATGAGGTTTGGTGTAACTGGTACAATGCCAAAAAACAAAGCAAAAAATTACATGGTTAAAAGTTGTTTGGGTCCTGTTAGATATACAATTACCGCCAAATGGTTACAAGAACAAGGTTACATATCAACCATTGATATAAAACATTTGGTTATGATGGAATCAATAGCGTTCGATTCGTTTCCTGATTATGATTCTGAAGTTGCATATTTGTCAAGACCATATCGAATAGCTAAAATCGCGGAATTTATCAATTTATATTGTGAACAAAATCCATCTAAAAATATTTTATGTTTGGTTAACCATAAAAAAGTTGGACACATGATGGAGCAAATGATTGATGCACATTTCTATGTTGATGGTGATGTTAAACCACCCAAAAAACGCGTAGAAATTTTTAATAGATTCGCCAAAGAAGACGGGATAAAAGGTGTTGCAACTTTTGGAGTTGCGTTTATTGGTTTGAGTCAAGATCGTATTCATACTATGTTTATTATAGATGTGGGAAAAAGTTTTATCAAAGTTATTCAAAGTGTTGGTAGAGGATTACGTAAAGGTGGTGGAAAAAATCATATTGACGTGTATGATGTCAGTTCATCGTTAATGTGGGCTCAGAAGCATAGAAAAGACAGAAATACGTTTTATAATGAAGCAGAGTATCCACACAGTGTTTTAAAAGTTAATGTTGATTAACATTTTTAAAACAGTTAAAATAAGGTATAAATGAGAAAAATAATATGTTATATTTTGATTCGGCAAACAAATTAGTTGATATCGATACGATATATACACCTGTTGTTGATAATTTTATGTGGGTTTTAGATCTCGAGCAAAATGACTTTACCTTAGCTCCAATAACAATGTTACTGGAAATAACAACATCTTCATTTGAAATAATTGTAGATGGATTGCCAATTGTATTACCAACAAATTGGTATGTTGTAATATATGATGATGAAATAGGAATGATGGATGTTGTTCAAATTAGTGAACTAATGGGTAGAAATTTTAAATTATTTACATATGGATTATCTGATTTAATGGTAGCGGGCAGTACTTATATGTTAAATAAATATACCCCTAAAAATGTATGTGTTATGCCAAATTTAAACAAAAAGCAACTATTATGTCATCCTATAAATGGCGAGCAATGGATATGTATTGGGCCAACTGAGGCATTTGCAAAGAAATTAAAAGACATGTATGTTGGTGAAATAATTTAGGAGAATATAAATGGCAAAAGCAAAAAAATCAGCAATCGATAATACACCATTATCATTAGCAGAATTTAAAGCATGGTTAGCAGGTGTGTCTGATATGCAACCAGCAACGTGGAGTCCAGATAAACAACAATGGGATAAAATCAGAAGTCAAATAGATCGGATACAAGAAACTAAACATCATGAACCACCATCACAGATAACACAAGAGCAGCAATACGGTAATATAATTCCGCATCAAACGGGATTCATAGCACCTGCTTCGGCATTATCGAATATTGTACCAACATCATTTCCATCTGTCCAAATCGGAAATGGTGTAGCTGGTGTTCCTGTAGATGTTAATAATCCTCCACCACCAGGAACAGAGTTTATTTAAGAATGTATACAGATTTGAAGCGTTATCGTTTATGGTTTGATGGTAAAAAATCTTACACATATGAACAACTTTGCAATGAGTTTTTTAAAAATGATAATGCTTTAAATGATGCATTTCTAACAGAAATAGATGATTCATTTAAACAATACTTTAATATTACCTACACAAACATACCAATAAAACAATCTTGTGATGATATTGATTGTGATATAAACCATACAGTAGATATGTCGTATGATATGTTTGATTTAATCATTCAGCGATTCTCTTCAATAAATGAGAATGAAACTGACAATGTTATTTTAGAACAAAAAATTGATAGATTAATGTATGAATGGGACTGTTTTGTAAGATTAAAAAAAATACCTTTGCTTTATATTGTTGTGCACGTGACAAATAAACTTAATGAGTTGAAAATACCGTGGGGTGCTCGTGGCAGTAGTGCAGCTTCATACTTGTTATATGTGTTGGGGGTGCATTATATCGATAGTTTTGCATATCAGCTTGATCCAAAAGAATTTTTCAAAATATAACAGTTAAACGACAAAAAAAAATAAATATATACAATTAAAAGAGAAGAAAATGTCTAAGACTATTTCAAAACGTGGTATTGTTGTTGATTTTGATATATTAAGAATGAAACAAGAAATGATGAGTGCTATCCCCGATACGGTTGTTGTTGAGCGTAGTGAATCAATTGAGGATTCTATTTTGAAACGACGAGAACAACGTCGTAGACAACGTCAACTTCAGTTAGAACGTCAAATGGAACAAAAAAAAGTTGAACAAGCGGAAACGGAAAACCAAGTTGAAAAATCTCAAAAAGATAAGGAAAATCGTCCAAGAGTAATTAAAGAGGATTGATATATGAATTCCAAGGTGATTAATAACCATGTACTATTTCAATTTATTGATGAAGTACATCAAGGACAATTTTGTGATGAAAAAATTGGAAGTATTATTATAGCAAATAAAGGAAAAGATCATACCAAAGATAGTACTTTGGATCGTGTAGCAAAAGTCATTGATGTTGGACCTGATTGTAAATTTGTTAACAAACACGATACGGTTATCGTTCAATGTTTGAGATGGACACCAGGGTTCAAAACACAAATTGAAGGTAATATCGTCGAAGTGTGGCGAACGACGGAAGAATTTATTCAAGCTATTATAGAGGAAACCTGACACTGTCAGGTTTCCTGTTTTTTACCTTTTTAATTTCAAATATAATATATGATATGTGTGTTTTAAGGAATAGATTTATGAAAACCATGTGGGATATTAAATATCGTCCTAATGTAATACAAGATTACGTCTTCCAATCAAAAGATAATGAAATTAAATTCAAACAGTATATTCAAGAGCGAAGTATTCCTAACTTACTTCTACATGGACATCGAGGTACAGGAAAAAGTACTGTTGCAAGATTATTAATAAAAGAGTTGATTCAGCCAGAAAATTATGAATTTGATGTTAAGGTTATCAATGCTAGTAAAGATAATGATGTCGACTTTGTTAGAAACGTTATTTCTAGTTTCATTTCTAACTTCCCTATGGGTGATATTAAAATAATTTTATTAGAGGAAGCTGATTATTTAAGTCGTTCAGCCCAAGCCACACTGAGATCATTAACAGAAGATTATACGGACAGTGTAAGATTTATTATCACTTGTAACTATCCACAGTACTTGATTCCAGAATTACAATCAAGATTTAAACAATATCACTTTAGTGATATGCCTGTTGATGAAATGATGTTACGTGTCTGTGATATTTTAGAGCAGGAACACATTGAGCCTGATTTGACTATTATTGATGAATGCATAGCAAAATCATATCCAGATTTTAGGCAAGTGTTGATAAATCTCCAAGGTTGTGTTATTGATAATAAGTTAACACTAATCAAAAGCACTAATACATTGCAATGGAAAGAAACAGCAATTAATTATTTAAAAAATAAACAATGGATGGATTTATTCCAGTTAACACGAACATCTGTTCCTGATAACGAAATAAATGAATTTTTTGAGTGGTTATATAATAATATTCAAATTGTGTATGATTTTGATACAATTCAATACCCACAATCAATATCAATAATAGCAGAGGGATTATATCGAACAATTAATAATTCGTTGCCATATATTCCTATGTCAGCTATGATATTAGAATTGATGTCGTTAGGGAGAGCATAACAATGGATAGTATTAACACTGAAATTCATATTGAGGAACTTGATAGCGTGTATGGTTTATACACATCTAACTGTACTGTATGTAGTAAGAAAACACTATTACATGTGATTGTCGCTATTGAACGATGTGAACAGTTGGGAGTGTTGGACAATGACATTTGTGAATTTTTTAGCGAAATGTCTATTCCTGAATTAATGAATTTTAGCTCAAAAAGTTTATCAACGATATATCTTAACATGCGCAAAGCGTTGCAATCAAAAATACAAAAAAATAATGTACCAAGTACAACAACAATAGACGTTGTATCTTGTTTTGATATAGAGCCTGATTTACCTAAAAATTTTAAAGAAATCGCAGGTAAGATATCAAAACAAGCAACAAAAAATGATAAAATGTCTTGGTGGAGATTGCAACGAGAACTGAAAATTTTATTATCAAAACTTGAAGAGTTAAATGTTCCATATTTTGAATATCATCAAAAAGTAAAAGAGTGTGTTTTGAAACTTGAAAGCGAAAATGTAAAGTTGATTATTGAAAGAGACAATATATTGGAACATATTGATGATATTCGTGAAAAAATGAAGGCGGAATGCATACACCCATCTGATCAAATAGCGTACGTTAATGGGGAATATGTGTGTAAATTTTGTGATACAAAAATTTCTTTAATTGAAGGTAGTACATGAAAGAGATAACAATTTTCACACTATTAAATGAGATTGAAAATCAAAATTATCGGTTTTTCGATACTCTTTCTAAAGAACAACAACAAATATTATTTAAACCTGTTGTTGTTCTCATGTGGCTAGTTAGTTCTTACGGTTCACAAGAGCAGTTATTGATGCTTGATGATCTTGTTAATAGATACTTGTTTGTATTTTCACAACATCCAAAATTATTATATTTATTGATGTGTGTTTGTGGTGATAAACAAAAAAAGAAATGGAATTTTGTTAAGAGAGACGTAAAGCAACAAAAACATAAAGAAACATTACAAGTTATAGAAATATACTATAATTGTTCACCCAGAGAAGCAGTAGCATATCTTCCGTTATTGCAAATTGAAGATATTAAAGAAATGTGTGTAGCCTTAGGTTTTGAACCAGCTCAGATAAAAGGAATAGTGAAAGAATGGCAATAAATGATATATTAGCTAAATTGATAATTTGTCAATACTGTAACAAAACATTTAAAACAGAACAGTCATTAATATCACATAAGTGCAAAGTTCAAGAAAAATATGAACTAGGAAAAACAAGAGAAGGTTTATTAGCACGCCAAATTTATACATATTGGTTAAAACAACAAAAACGTAAAGTACCAGAATATGATGCATTTATTAATTCCAAATTATTCACTCATTTTTATAAATTTGCTTGTTCTTATTATCTCAATATGGAGCAAACATGGGAACCTTTTGTTGATGTTATGTTACAAAATAAAATATCACCAAACAATTGGACTAATACTGATGTTATCCAATTATATATTAATCAAACACGTGGTCAACAATATGAATCATTTGTACTTGATTTTATAGATAAATGTTTGGAAGATGATACATATCTTTTATCATTTACCACAATATCTGTAGATGAGTTGCTTACTAAGATATACAGTTTTAATTTTCCAATAAATTTTATATTACAATCAAACACGTTTCGACAAATAATAGAACAATGGACTGTAGAGCAGATGAAAGAATTTGAACTTTTTTGTAAAAGCATTCAATTAGAACAAATAATGAAAAATCAAAATATAATTAAATCAACAAGACTTTTACTACAACACTTCAAACTCAACTAGACATTAAAGGTTTCAAGTCTAAATACAGTTAAATAATGATGTTTAACTGTGCCAACTCCAAGTAATTATTTAATCAACTTTACAGATACCAGTAAAGTTGCTATTCCTATATCTGGTGGTCAAAAGGATGGCCCTGGATTTATTAATCATTCAACAAGTCTTATTTTAATTGGTCAATTCGCGCCATTATATGGTGAGGATGTAAATGAGAATTTTTTACATCTGTTGGAAAATTTCAGTTATGTAAATGCTCCTTTATATCCTGTTGTTGGTCAGCTCTGGCATAAACAAGATGATACTTATGATCCTTCAACGTTATCTCCGAGTACACCTTATCCTGGTGATTTTAACTTTAGAGTATGGACAGAAGTTGATAATACTCAGGGCAAATTTAATACAGCATCTTTTTGGGCATTGCCACGGATCGTGTTGGTAGATGATAATGTAGCTAATAGAACAGCATTAACACCAATGCCCGGTGATGTTTGGTTTGACACAGCACCTAATAGCACATCAATAACAAAAACATCAGCTACATATATTGGAGTAGCAGAACGAGTATGGGATTTTCCTGAATTAAAAATATTTGATCCAAACACTGAACGATTCGAAAGTATTGGACGAAATTATATCAAAAAAAATGACAATGGAACACAAACCATTAATAGTCATGTTATAATTACAAAAAACACTAACATAAATCAAAACTTAACTGTTACTGGTACATCTGCTCTTAATAATAACGTATCCATAACTGGAACATTAAATGTCAGTAACACTTCGACGTTTAATAATGATGTGTTATTTACAACAGATGTTATTATAAATGGTACACTACGGGTTGATCAAACATCTATTTTTAATAACAATATTACTATTAATAATGGTAATATCGTAAGTAATAGTGATGCTACCTTTATTGATATTTTTGGTACTACCTGTACAATTTCGAATACGCTTCTTGTTAATGGTATTTCCACATTTAACAATAACGTTTTGTTAAATAATGTAGTAACCGTAGGTACAACAATAGGAAGTTCTGGTACTAATCTTGTTGTGATTGGAACACAACAAATTACTGGTAATCTATATGTTTCTGGTGTTGGATATGGTAATATTATTGTCGACAATAATATTAGCACAGATTCTTTCAATACTAACAGTTTAACAGTCTCGAATAACAGTATTTTTAATGGCGATTTAACAGTTCGTAATATTGACTTTCAAAACAGCTATAAAGGTTATAACTGTATTGATCCTACATCTCCACAGGACATTGCTACAAAAAATTACATTGATACATATTATTTGAGACGTAATGATGATTTAGGTGGTATTCCTAATAACATGGATGCTGTACTTGTGTTATCTAATATCAATCAGAATGCTAGTTCAAACAATGCATCTACAGTTGGGTATGTTGATTTCAAGGATTCATTTAATGTTAAAAAAGCTGGTGATACGATAGCTTTATTGCATATAACTGGTAATTTCTCTGTTAATGGTACAGCTAGTTTTAATAATACTATATATGCTGGTACAGCATATTTTAACAACACATATTTCAATGATGTACAAATAGGTAATTCTCTTGGTTTTACAAATAGTGGTAAATGGTTATCCATGCATAATGGATATATTGGTGGAGTTATTATGACAAGTTCACCGAGTGGAACTGATGTACCTAACTTTGCTTATGTTAGTAATGAGATAAATTATTTAAATACAATAAAATCAACAGTTAATCCAACATATAACCCACCAAAAAACGGAGATATACGTGTAGATACATCTCCAACAAGAATTTTTATATACGCTAATGGTTGGGTACAAATTTTTCCAGCCCAATATGCTTAAAGGAGTAAGTAATGTCTTCTACAATCAATTTTACATCGGGTTCTAAACCAACCATTTTAGTAAACGATAGTACGTTTAATACAACATCGCTTCCAATAATTTTGATTGGTAAGTCAGTGTTAAATTGGGGTGAAATTATTCAAGAAAATTATATCAAAATTTTAGAAAATTTTGATAATACAACAGCCCCGTTACATCCAACAACAGGTATGTTGTGGTCAGATAGTTCTTCTGTTACATCAAGACAGCTAAAATTGTATGATGGTACTTCTTGGAAACAAGTATCAATTATTAATAATGGTCCGTTACCTGGAACTGGTCTATATATAGGACAACTTTGGAATTATAACACAAATGAGTATTTCTGGAATGGTACAGTTTGGAAAAAAATCGATACAGATTCTCTACCACTAACAGGTGGGACAGTAACAGGACCTATTGTGTTAAACGTGTCACCGACGTTATCTTCACACTTAACCAATAAATTATATGTTGATAATGAAATAACAACGAAAGCTCTATTGGTCGCTAGTGGAGGTACAGTTAGTGGACATATTTCAGTGTCGTTAGTACCAGATGATGGTAATCACTTGACAAATAAGACATATGTTGATAATGCGTTATCAACACAATATTCTAATGTTGTTACAAATTTTGTGATGATATCTGGTGGAACATTAACAGGATTTCTAACACTCCATAGTAATCCAACTAGTAACATGCATGCTGTTACGAAACAATATGTGGATAGTGTATTGGCGAGTGTTGGTACAGGATTAGGTTACACCCCTGTTAATAGAGCTGGTGATACTATGACTGGCTTCTTAACTTTAAACGCAAATCCCACAAACAATTTACATGCAGCAACAAAACAGTATGTTGATAATAACACTCTATTTTTAAAATTATCGTCAGGTGGGACTGTTACCGGTGGGACAATATTTAGTGGTAGTGTAACAGTAAGTGGTGTTGCATCTTTTACTAACGCGACGGGCACAAGTTTTACAGAGTTACCATTATGTAATGTTGTTCCCACATCCGGTAATCAGTTGGTTAATAAATCATACGTTGATGCTACTTGTATAGTGCCAGGTTCAACTATTAACAGTACTATTTCTTTAAATAATACAGTTAATATAACTTCAGATTATAATTTAATTACAAGAATTTATGGTGATACAAGATATGTAAGGTTATCAGGAAGTAGTACGATAACTGGCAATTTGACACTTGATACGGGTATACATATTAATAATCCAAACACACCATCAAACAATAATCATTTAGTTAATAAATTATATGTCGATACCAATTTTTTACAAAAAACTGGTGGTGTCATGACGGGTAATATAGAATCATCAACAGCACCTACAATAGATGCTCATTTAACTAATAAATTATATGTTGATACCAAAGTTGCGTCTGGGACAATTTTTACAGGTGGAACAATATTAAATCATTTGTTTATTAATGCAACTTTCACAGAACCATTATCTAGTTCTCAAGTGGTAACATATGGATATTTAATTAATAATTTTATTCATAGAGATCCTGTTACTAAAGCAACGACATTTAGAGAGAAAGCAAGTTATAATTCTACATACAATAATACACTAACTTGGGCAGCATTAAGTAATAATGATGTTGTTACAAAAAGTGTTGTGAATGAAGCTTTAAATGATTTGGTTATGGTATCTGGCGATACCATGACTGGATTTTTAACATTGCATGCAGATCCCACAAATAATTCACATGCGGCAACAAAACAATATGTTGATGGATTTCTACCATTAACGGGTGGTACAACAACAGGTAAAATTGTTTATGATAGCAGTTTG
>ENA-UOYA01000088-UOYA01000088.1-activated-sludge-metagenome-genome-assembly--contig:-NODE-88-length-124599-cov-45.117091_pt1 | contig 124599 bp, 108 predicted proteins | sample MGYA00238163_ERZ764804 | MGnify/ENA primary metagenome ERZ764804 (study PRJEB28919, sample SAMN05720223) | activated sludge metagenome | isolation source: Anaerobic digester | place: Hong...
CCTCAACGCAAAATAAGACTCTCTGAGCCTCCTTGCTAATCAGGAGTCGACTTTATTCATTTATTCGCTCTGTGCCGCAACTGAACGTCATTAAATGAAAAAGCTGATGGTGTGGCATCCGCGAGACAACCGGAACCGCGCCGGCATAATCGCGGCATGGATCGCAAACCCCTGAAATCGTCCAAGCTCCGCGCCGCCGGCTACGACGAGCGCCTGCGCACGATGGAGATTGAGTTTGCCAACGGCGATGTGTACGAATACAAGGCGGTGTCACCCGAGCTCTACCGCCAGCTGATGGCATCGCCCTCACCAAACAGCTTCTTCGAGGACAAGATCGAGGAAGCGTTCTCTGGCAAGCGAATCGGCAAGGTCAGCAAGACCAACGCCGCCGCCGACTTTGACGCGCTTTTTGGCGGCAAATCAAACGACTAATGAGCGCCGCCCGTTAAGCTAGCGCCTTCTTGGTTCTCCCGCGTCGTTGGCAGCGTCATGACGGACCGACGGCTTTCAGCATGGCTTGGTGGCAAAAAACCGGTACAACCCGACCTCGCAGCAGCGTCCTTGCGCTGGGCGTGCTCGCCGCCGGCGCTGCGGTAGCAACCGCCTTGTGGTGGCGCGGTACCGCCGTCGAAGTGGCCACCGTGACCGCCGGCCCCATCCAGCATTCGCTGGTGTTTTCCGCGCGGGTCGCAAGTGTCGCCCGCACCGACATCTCGAGCACGCTGACCGCCCGCGTGGAGCGCATACAGGTCCGTGAGGGTGACGCCGTCAAGGCTGGGCAATTGCTGATCGCGCTCGACGACAGCGACCTGCGGGCCCAGGCACAACAGGCGCAGGCCGCGCTCGCCACCGCCGAGGCGCGGCTGAAGTCGCAGTTTGATCTGGCCGCCCCGGTTGCCGCCCAGGCCGTCGCGCAGGGCAAGGCCAATCTCGATTTTGCGCAAAGCGAACTGGAGCGCAATCGCGCGCTGCATGGCAAGGGTTTCATCGGCGACGCGCGGCTGCAGGATGCCGAGCGCGCCCTCGTCAGCGCCCGCGCTGCCTACCAGCAGGCGGTCGCACAGGCCGGTGCCAACACCCGCGGCGGCGCCGAAGCGGCCGCCAGCGAGGCGCGCGTGCGTGAGGCGCAAGGCGCGCTGCAAATTGTCCGCGCCAAACTGGAACAAAGCCGCATCGTTGCGCCCGCTGACGGCCGCATCATCTTCCGCAGTGTCGAGGCAGGTGACGTAGCGCAGCCGGGCAAAAAGCTGCTCACGCTGGCCACCAGCGGCGAGACTCGGCTGATCGGGCAAATCGACGAAAAGAACCTGAGCCTGCTGCGCGAAGGCATGCGCGCGGTGGCGTCTGCCGACGCCTTCCCGACGCAGAAATTCGACGCCGAGCTGATTTATCTGGCGCCGTCGGTGGACGTTACGCGCGGCACGGTGGAGGCGCGGTTGCGCGTGGACAAGCCGCCGGCCTTTTTGCGCGATGACATGACGGTGTCGGCGGAAGTGGTGGTGGCGCGCAAGGCGAACACGCTGAGCATCCCGGCCACGGCGATCCGCGAGGCGAGCGGACAGCAGGTGGTGCTCACCATCGCTGACGGCAACCACGGGGCGGCCGAAGAGCGGGCGGTCAAGGTGGGCGTGCGCTCGCTGCAACGCGCCGAAATTCTCGATGGACTGAAGGCGGGCGATCTCGTCGTGCTGGACGACCGCATTCGTGCCGGCCAGCGGGTGCGGGGTGTGGCCCCGGTGGCGCCAACACGGCCCCGCAACGTCGAACTGCCGATGTAGCGCGGCTGTGAGCACCGCAACTGGCCCGAAGTTCGCACCATGATGCGCTTTGAACTGCAGATTGCACTGCGCTTCCTGCGCGAGGGCCGCGCGCAGTCGGCATTGATCGTCGGCGGGGTGATGGTCGGCGTGGCAGTCGTGGTGTTTATCTCGGCGCTGGTCACCGGCCTGCAGTCCAACACCATTCGCCGTACGCTGGGCGCTCAGGCGCACATCGTGGCCAAACCAGTGGAGCCGGCAGCACGGGTGCAGATCGACGCCGGCGAGGCCAGCATCGCGCTGGTGCAAACAGCGCCGCGCAAGATCCGCTCGATCGACAACTGGCAGCAGGTGATGACGGCCTTTGAAGCCGTCCCCGGCGTGGTGGCGGCGTCACCGATGGCGTCCGGCCCGGCCATTGCGCTGCGCGGCGAGGGCCGCAACGCAGTCACGGTGTTTGGCGTTGATCTCGCGCGCTACGACCGCATCGTCGACCTGCGTGACAAACTCACTGCCGGGACGTTGCGCCTCGAGCCGGGCGAGGTTTTGGTCGGCACTGAACTGGCGCGCGACCTCGGCGCCGACATCGGTGACCGCATCACCATCACGGATGGCACAGCGGGCAGCGCCGGGGAGCGCTTTCAGATCGTTGGCATGATTGACCCCGGCAACCGCGACCTGAGCCGGCGTTCCGTCTACCTGCCGCTGCATGTGGCGCAGAATTTTCTCGGGCTTCCCGGTGGCGTGACCTCAATCGACCTGCGCGTACAGGACGTTTTTGCTGCCAACACCGTCGCCGACCGCGTGGCCCGCGTCGCACCGCTCACCGTGGAGAGCTGGATGCTCACCAACAACCAGTTGCTCTCCGCACTGAACGCGCAGACGATGGCGACCGGCATGATCCGCATCTTCGTATCAATCGTGGTCATGCTCGGCATCGCCAGCGTACTGGTCGTTGCCGTTGTCCAGAAAACCCGGGAAATCGGCATCCTGCGCGCGATGGGCGCGTCACGCGGGCAGATGCTGCGGGTGTTCCTGCTGCAGGGTGGTCTGGTTGGGCTGTTTGGTTCGATGCTGGGGGCCGGCCTGTCAGCGGTGCTGATCTTCGGCTTCAGCCATTTCGTCCGTGGCGCCGATGGCAACCCGCTGTTCCCGATTGCACTCACTGGCCCGCTCCTGGCCTACGCTTGCATCACCGCCACACTCTGCGGCATGCTGGCAGCAATTGCGCCAGCGCGGCGTGCAGCGCGGCTCGACCCGGCACTGGCGATGCGCGCATGAACAACGCTGGCGACGTGCTGCGGCTCACCGCAATCAGAAAGTCCTACAACATCGGCACGCCGGTCGAAGCGGAGATCCTGCACGGCATCAACCTGACCGTCGCCGCTGGCGAGTTCACCGCGCTGATCGGGCCGTCCGGCTCTGGCAAGAGCACCCTGCTCAACACCATCGGGCTGCTGGAAGCGCCGACGTCCGGCGAGGTAGAAATTGCGGGGAATTTGGTGAGCTACCGGGATGACGACACGCTGACCCGCCTGCGCTCACAGACGCTCGGCTTCGTGTTCCAGTTTCATCACCTGTTGCCTGCCTTTTCCGCGCTTGAGAACGTGCTGATGCCGCAGGTCATCGCCGGCAACCGCATCACCGAGGCATTGCGCCGCGAGGCCCTGCAACTGCTGGAGTCGGTCGGCCTGCGCGGCGCCGAAAACAAGAAACCGGCAGAGCTCTCCGGCGGCATGCAGCAGCGGGTTGCCATTGCCCGGGCGCTGTCCATCCGCCCGGCACTGGTGCTCGCCGACGAGCCTACCGGCAACCTCGACACCAGGACCGCCGCCGACATCTTCGCCATGTTGCGCACCTTCAACCGCGACTTCGGCACCTCGTTCCTGATTGTCACCCACGACCCGCGGCTGGCCGCCACCTGCGACCGACGGGTGACGCTGGCCGACGGCCAGATCGTTGCCGACGAGCGCTAGCGCCGATTTGGCGCCACAGCGAACCCTTACACTTGAGGGTTTTCCAGCTTCGCAGGCCCACCATGCCTTCGTTTGACACCGTTTCCGAGCTCAACTGGGTCGAAATCCGCAACGCGCTTGACCAGGCCAACAAGGAAGTCAGCAACCGTTTCGATTTCAAGGGCTCCGACGCCCGCGCCGAGCTGAACGAGAAAGAGAAGACGATGACCGTCTACGCTGACGACGAGTTCAAGCTCGGCCAGGTCGACGAGGTGCTGCTCAACAAGTTCGCCAAACGAGGCGTGGACATCCGCTCGATCGAGAAGGGCAAGTCCGAGAAGATCGGCGGCGACAAGGTGAAGCGCATCGACAAGCTGAAGGAAGGCCTGGAGTCCGAGCTGGCGAAAAAAGTCGTCAAGCTGCTCAAGGACAGCAAGATGAAGGTCACCGGCTCCATCCAGGGCACAACGGTGCGCGTATCCGGCAACAAGAAGGATGACCTGCAGGCCGCGATGGCCCTGATCAAGAAGGACATCACCGAACTGCCGCTGCAGTTCAACAACTTCCGCGACTGATTCGCTCGCCAGTGATACGCCCCATCATTGCCGCACTGTGCCTTGCATTGACGCTCGGCGCCTGTCAGCCGGCCAATCCTCCTCCGACACCGCTGCCGACCAAAGAAAAGACCATCGACAAGGTGAAGACAGAAATCGACAAGGCGATGCAGCAGGCGCAGAGCATCCGCGACGCCGAAGATCAGCCAAAGAAAGGTGACTGACCGATGAATTTCCGCCCTTCAGGCGCCGCCCGCGCACTGGCCACCATGATTGCGGCCAGCGGCCTGCTGTTTGTCCACGCCGCGCAGGCGCAGAGTGACCCCAACATCGTCATTGCGCAAAACACGCAGGCAGCGCCCGCCACTGTTGCCTCGGCCGATGGGCGCAATGCCGACACCTGGTTGCGTGACGGGGACCGCATTTATGTCGGCTTCAGCCCCTACACCGAGCACTTCCGCAACAACCCGGAGTACGCCAAGCACACCTATCTGGTCGATCTCGGCATCCAGAGCCAGTACGACAAGGTGTGGGGATCGGATGCCACGCTGTTCGGTCTCGCGATATTCAAGAACTCGTACGGCCAGCCGTCGCAGTACATCTACTGGGGTCAGCAGTGGGACATCAAGCCGTGGCTGTACGCGAAGGTCACAGCCGGTCTGCTGCACGGCTACAAGGGCAAGTACAAGACCAACATCCCCTTTAATGATCTCGGCGTTGCGCCCGCCATCATCCCGTCGGTGGGGCTGCGTTATGGCAACGTCCGCGTGGAGGGCATCGTGCTTGGCTTCTCCGCATTGATGTTCAACGTTGGTTACACGTTCTAGGCGGGGCAGTCATGGCGTTGCGTCCTGGTTTCACGGTAGATTCAATGAAGGGGCGGGGCGTCGGCAAACTGCCGGGCCTGCTCGGGATTGAGCTGCTTTCAGTGGAGGAAGGCCTGATGACGGCCGAACTGAAGGTGCGCGAAGAGTTGTTGGCGCCGAACGGCTATCTGCATGCAGCGACGGTCGTTGCTCTCGCCGACACGATGTGCGGCTATGGCTGCATCGCGCATTTGCCGGATGGCGCCAAAGGCTTCACTACTATCGAACTGAAAAGCAACCACCTTGGCACTGCACTCGACGGCACGATATGGGTTGAGGCGCGGCCGCAGCACCTCGGCCGCACCACGCAGGTGTGGGACGCTACCGTGCGTCACCGCGAGACGGGCAAGACCATTGCCCTTTTCCGTTGCACGCAGATGGTGTTGTGGCCGTCGGCTTCGTGACCGCCGACCGGCAAACCGTGAGCAGTCAAGCGTTGATCACGGCCGGCCGCGAACTCTGCGCTGCCGTTGATGGGCTACGTTTTTCGCCGCCAGTTACCCATGTGCTGAATCCACTCGACTACGCGTGGGCACCCCATGAACAGTATCTCCGCCGGTTTGGCGAAGGCCGCAAGCGGGTAGTCTTTCTCGGCATGAACCCCGGCCCCTTCGGCATGGTGCAAGTCGGTGTGCCGTTCGGTGAAGTCAACGCGGTGCGTAACTGGATGCGGATCGACACACCGGTCGGCCAACCAAAGACGCCCAATCCGTCGCGCCCGGTGGAAGGTTTTGCCTGTCAGCGCTCGGAGGTGTCTGGCCAGCGCTTGTGGGCCTTGTTTGCTGAACGCTACCCGCGCGCCGACGATTTTTTTGCCGATCACTTCGTGCTGAACTATTGCCCGCTGGCGTTCTTCGACAAGGCGCGCAACGTGACACCGGACAAACTGCCGAAAGGCGAAACGGCGCCGCTCTACGCTGCCTGCGACGCGCATCTGCGTGCCTGCGTCGATACGCTGGCGCCGGAATGGTTGATTGGTATCGGCAAGTTTGCCGAGAATCAGGCGCGACTGGCCATCGGCCAGTCATCGCCCGAAGTCAGTATTGGCACCATCCTGCACCCAAGCCCGGCGAGCCCCATCGCCAATCGCGGCTGGGCGCCGCAAGCTGCCGCGCAGTTGGCGGCACTGGGTGTCTGGTAGGCGCCGGTCAGCCTCGCAGCTGTCGATTGATCTTTGTAGGCTAGCGTAATGTGGGCGCATGCTGGTACGCGCTGCGCTACACATCCCCGTTCATGGTCAGTCTCACATTTCCGTTCGTGGTGAGCTCGTCGAACCATGAACGCCGCAAAGGCATGAGCTGCCGGACGACCCTACCACTTAGGAGTACAATTCTCCGATGTTGACGGTGATCGAGACCCCGCTGTTTCAAAAACTCTGGCCGAGATACTGGACGGAAGAAGAACGCGGCGAATTCGCTGCCTATTTGGCCGCGAATCCAAACGATGGCGCCGTGGTTCCCGGCTCTGGTGGTGTGCGAAAAGTGCGCTGGGCCCGACCCGGTGTCGGCAAATCGTCCGGCGTTCGCGTCATCTATTTCAATCGAAATGAGCAAGGCGAAATCTACTTGCTGACGATCTACGCCAAAGCAGAAACTGCCAACTTATGCACCGCAACATTCAGGGAGATTCGCAATGCCCTCGAAAGCTAAAAAACTCACGGCGTCGGAGCTGGGCGCCTTTGAAGCGCAACGCGATATCGGCGCTGAACTCTTGCAAGCCATACGTGAAATGAAAGCGGGCCAGGGGCAGATCGTCTACTCCGCCGCAACGGAAGCACGAAAGAAAACTGGGCTTTCGCAATCCCAGTTTGCCGAGCTGCTGGGCGTATCGGTTCGCACGCTACAAAGCTGGGAGCAAGGCCGCAAACAACCCAGCGGCGCTGCGCGTACACTGCTCGCCATTGCGAGCGTCAACCCGAAAGCAGTGTTGGCGGCGCTGGATCATTAAGACGGCGCTGCCAAGCCGTCCACCGCGAGTGGCAGGACACATGCGCGAGCAAGCTCGCACCTACAAGTCGTCAACGTGTGGGGGCGTGTTCGCGCGCAATTCGGCGCCGCCGCTACGGCAGCGCCTGCACCTCCGCGTCGGTCAGCGCTTGTTGGTAGATGCGAATGTCCTGCACAGCGCCATTCAGGGGATACCATGCATCGCTGTACTTGCCGATGTAGAGATCCTGCGTATTCATGCCGGTGAAGTTAGGTACCGCGCTCGGGCAACTGTAGATCAATTGTTTGTTGTGATAGATGCGGGTGCCGGTCGTTGTCGAGGCGACCGCAGTTAGCCTGAACCAGGTACCGAGCGAATCGCCCGGATTGCGATTGACGATAGAGCACGTGCCCGTGCCCCACCCCGGCACGGCGCTCGCCCATGCGCCAAATCCGTAACCAGTGCCCGAATAGTTCGGGTCCGGCGGAAACGCATTCAATGACACCGAGCCGTTGTCGTGCGATTTGGCCACGAGCGCCATCGCCCAACCACTGGTCGCTGCCTGTTGAGTCGCGCCACTCATCCCTGTGCCGCTATCAATTCGCGCCCACAAGTCAATAGTCGCTCCGGTAGTGAACTGCATCGCTGCGGTGTTCGGAATGCGGATCGCGCCTGGATTCGACACGCCGTTGAACTTCACCGCGCTGCGTCCACCGTTGCCCGTGATGAATGAATACGTCGTGGACGCAGGGTACACGGCCCCGAGCGCGTTGAGCGATGTCGCGTCCGTATTGATGCTTAGGCTCGGCGTGGGCGCGGCAGTGGGTGCCGCTGCAAAGGTCGTGCCGCAGGACGAGTTCACATGCGTGCGAATCAGTTCATGCGTATTGCGCAATGCCCCCGTGCCCAGTGCGCCGTTGGTGACAGCGGCGCCCGTCAAGCCTTGCGTCAGGCGCAGCAGCAAGAGTCCATCCGTCGCCGCATCGACTTTGGTGTTGTTGTCAAAGTCATGGACGAGGCCAAGCACCATGCGGTTGGTCACGGCGGTAGCGAACGCCGCTGCCGTCGTGCCCGAAGGGTACGGCGTGATGCCACCCACCAGCGCATTGCTGCGGAAACCCAGCAGCCAGCGCGTAAATAGCAATGCATCTGTGGTGTTTACGGTGCCATCACCGTTGAAATCAAGATTGCATGTAGCGGGCGGCGACGCGACGAACACATCGAGTTGCGGCAAAGTTGTGGTGCCGTTCGTATTGGTCGCGGTCGCGACAATGCTGTAGCCAACCGTTGAACCTATGGCTGTATTGGCAGGGAAGGGAATGGCGCACGAGCTGCTCGTGCAGGATTGCAGCGTGCCCGCTCGTCGCCAAGTGAAACTTGCCGCGCCAACGCAGTTCGCGTTGTATGTAAAAGTGCCCCCCACGGCAGACAGGGCGGTTGGTCCAGTAACACCTGTACACAACGGGGCCACCGCCGCCGCAGCCTGCGTGACTGCAAACGTCTCTAGTGGGGTGGCCGAGCCGTTGACCGACAGCGTTACGGTATGCGGCACCGTCGCGGGGAGGGTGTTTGCTGCAAACGTCACATTGCACGCCGACGTTGTACATCCAGCAACGAGCGCACCATCCAGCCGCCACTGATACGAGGTAACGCCCACGCAGCCGCTCACGCTATACGCTTGGACACTGCTCGCCGCTGGCACCGTCGTCGGGCCAGTTCGGGACGAACAGCTCGCTGGAGGTTGCGCCGCCTGCGTCACCGCCAGCGACGCCGTTGCGCCCGCGACGTTATTGTTGCCGGGCGCTACGGTGACCGCGTGCGCGACCGCAGATGTCGTCGTATTCGTCAAGAAACTGACCGCGCAACTCGATGTAGTGCAACCGAGCGTTGTGCCGTCAAGTTTCCACACGTATGCCGTAGCGTTGGTGCAGGCGGCGTTGTAGGTCTGCGTGCTCGCTGCGGCCGGGATGCTGGTCAGTCCGGGGCCGTTGATCGCGGTGCATGTGACCACGGGCGCTGTGACAGTAACCGACTTCGTCGCTGTCACATTCGCGGCGGAGGTCGCCGTTGGCGCGACCGTCAACGTATTGGTGCCCGTCGTGCTGAACGTCACCGAGCAATTTTGAAGGTTATTGCACGCGGCAATCTGCGTGCCATTGAGTTTCCACACATATGTCGTCGTATTGGTACATCCCGCGCTGTAAGGCGTCGCAACGCCCGTGGTTGCGCTGGCTGATCCGCTGATGCTCGAGCAGGTGGCTATCGCTGGCAACGACGCGGTACACGTCGGCGAATTGCTGCCCCCGTTGCGACCGAAGCAAGTCCATGTCCAGGGGCCGGTACCCGTCAGCGCACTCGGTCGACCGGCGGCGCAAAGGAAGGCGACCGGTGCCGTCGCGGTTGGTTGACCGCTTGCAGCGCCGCATTGACCGTTAACAAGCGCCGATGCGAGCGTGACTTGAAGATTTGTAATGTTGCCCGCGTCGTCAATGGTGATGGTTTCGCTCGTGGTCGTTCGCGTCACCGCGGTTAGGCGGTCTACAACGTCAAAGCTATAGGCCTGCTGAGCCCTTGCCTGCAAACACAATACAAAAATTAAAAGCAGCAACCCAGTTTGAAGCGTCGCAAACACCTTCGACCGTGCGAGCCACGATGTAGGATTTGACGCCAGCATGGGCGGGGCCTGGTTGTAACGCACGCCAGTTGCGGAAAGAATCTCATTGTCTCCACTCACCGTCGCCAAGCGTGCATCTGTTATCGACCTCAACTGCACCGCAGGCGAACGGACACTGACAAAATTGTGTGCGGAGAAACTTCTTCGCTGATCGGTGCTCATTTCTCGCCACCGCTAAGCAAGCGATTCCAAGCGCCTAACACTTTCGTTACATAGTACCCCGCCAATGCCCCCGATGGCGAACCAAATTCGTCTCTACCAGAGTAGTAGTCTAGGGTCGACTTGCCTGAATTGCGCAACTCCAAATTAGCAGCCGCGTACGAAGATGATGCGCGAATTTTCTTTTCGAAAACGCGCATCTGCGCAGCAGCCCGTGGTTCAGTGCTTACGGCGACATCAAAACCAAAACGCGACCAATTTGACAAAAAGTTGTAAACATCTCCCAGAGCGTTGACGCCTTGATAGTAGCCATTGGTCAGATTCATAATGGCGCCACAAATCGTGCTTGCGGTGTCTACTGCGTCGGGCTGCGCACCGCTGCTGGCTTTCTCAAGCGCGATACTTGTGGCGTAGTTGCAAAGCGCTTGTTTGCCTATGCTCCCTGCGACGCCCTTGACACCATTCTCTTTGTAGTCGGCGACAAGCGACGCCATGTCGTTGCCAGCGGTGTCAATGTCCAAAAGGGGGATTGCCCCCTCGATTGAGCCCAAGATTCGACGAAAAAACATGGTGTCAGATGCCACCGCAGATTCGTAGGCGTCCCCAGAGCCATAGTTGCTGTACACAAGGGGTTGGGTTTCCGGCGTGAGACCGGTTGGGTCAATCGCCCCAACGGGGTCTCCACGAACGTAGCCATATCGATTCAAGCTCTGAGAATTGCCAGCAGCTCCCGTCACCGCATCCAAACTCAAAAACCGAGCAATGTCAGGCCGGTAATACCGTGCCCGCATGTGGAGCAGCCCATTGCCGTCGTCGGAGACGCCGTACTTGCCAACGTAGCGATACGGATTCACAGTGTCACCGCGGGCGGTGGTCAGGCCGTAACTGGTATAGGCGTAGGCGTCAGTGATGTTGCCAGCGGCATTGGTGAGAGCAAGCGTGTGGCCGGTCGGGTCGAAGTGGTAGTGCTTGACGGCGTTCGCACTGTCGATTTGAGCGATGAGCCCGTAACCGTAGACGTAGTGCCTCAGCGCATTCCCCACCGTATCGGTTTCGGTCAGCACGTTTTGCATGGTCGGGTTAGCGGCGTTAGGGTCGTAAACGTAGCGCTTGCTGGTGCCTGCGATGGTGCTGCTCACGCGATGGCCCAGGCCGTTGTACGCGTAACTTGCGCTTGATGCGCCACCAACACCGGTGATGAGGTCACGACCGTCGTAAGTGTAGGTGCTGCCCAAAAGGCTCGTGATCCGACCCGCTGGATCGTGAACAACCGACTGCCCGTTGACGGAGAGCAGACGGTTGGAACCGTCGTGCGTCATGTTTGTTGTGCTCGCCGCGACGTCGAGCTCCAGGGGAAGGGTGTTGGCGGCCGAAGAAATGTTGCCGTTGTTGTCGAGCGTGAGCGCGTGGTGCGAGATGAAACCGCCCGGCACAGCGGGCGACTTGTTGTCGAGCAGTGTAAGACGACCGGTCGTGTCGAATGTCATTTCAGTGGTGGTCGCATTGCCGTTCGTGGCAAGCGTGACCTGACCCGCATTGTTCAAGGTGTACGTGGTGTTTCCCCCGGCCCACGGGCGGACACGGTACATGCGTTCTGCCTGATCAAAGTCGTAGTACACCCACTGTGCGTTCGGGTATTTGATGCCGTTTCGATTGCCCGCCGCGTCGTAGGTGAACTCCACAATCTTGTTCTGCGGGTCGGTGACTTTGGTGAGTCGATTCACGCCGTCGTAGGCGTACAACGTCGTGCCCGTTGCGTCGGACATTTGAATTCGGTTGCCGTTCTGGTCGTACTCAAACTGAATGGCAGTCGCCGCGCCGGGGAGCAATACCGTCTTCAACTGGTTGGCGAGGTCGTAGGTGTAAGTTGTGACTAGACGGGAGGGGGAACCCGGAGCGGAACGTTCGATGACGTTGCCAGCAAGGTCAAACTTCGTTTCCCAGTAGTTGCCGTTTTGATCAGTACGCTTGATTTCACGACTGTACTCGTCGTACTCCAGGAACGTGAAGTTGTAGTTGGGGTCGCGAATCCAGCCCGGGTTGCCGGCGTTGTCATAGCTGCCAAGGCTCACGCGAGTGGCGAAATTGTTTACATCTGTGTTGCCGTCGAAGATTCGCGCGAGCCGGCCCGCCGCGCCGCCGCCTTGCCACGGTGGGTAATACTCGTAGATCTTCGGCTTGTTCTTGTTCTTCGCGTCGGTCAATTTCGTAATCCGACCGTCGCCGTCGTACTCATATTCGATGGTGTTGATCTGCGTGGCAACGTTACTTGCATTCAACACCTTCTTGGTCACCGTCTTGACGCGGCCATTCTTGTAATACGTGGTTTCGGTGACACGGCCGACCGGGTCGGTGACTTTGATCACCCGGTCATCCAGATCGTACTCGTATTGCGTGGCGAAGTTCAGCTGGTTGGATCGCGCGGTCATCTGACCGGAAGCTGGATCGTATGTGTTATTCGCCGTGAGGTTGCCGTTGCCGTTGCGCACCGTTTTTGTTCGCCCCAGTGAGTCGTAGGTGTAGTCGGTGTACACGGTTTGCGATGTTGCCGCAGCGGTTGTGAACGTTGTGCTCTGCCGCTTGGTGCGGTTCCCGGCGGTGTAGGTAAAGCTCGTGGGTTGTCCGCGAGCGTCGGTACGCGTTTGCAGATTGCCCGCGTTGTCGTAGCTCATCTGCACAACGCGCGGTGCCGCAACAGTGTGCAGCGGGTCTTCGATGCGCGTCGGTTGGCCTGCTTCGTTGTAGGCGTACCGTGTAGTTGCATATCGAGGCGTGCTATCGACCTTTATGGTGCGAGAAACCATTCGACCGAGCGCGTCGTATTCGTAGCTCTCTTGCGCGCGAGTACCCTGCACATTCTGCGGGCCAGTGTAGGCGGTCAAATGCCCCGCATTTGGAGTTGACACGGTAGCGCCGTAGCTTAGGTCGGTTTGGCCCTGACGCTGGTCGACGATCTGTAGCGGTTGCCCGTTGGCGTCCGGCGTGATCTGCACAAACGCGCCGCCCGGATCCGTGCGACGCGTCAAATTGCCCAGCGCGTCGTAGTCTTGGCCGTACGTTAGTTGCTCGGGCGAAACGCGCGTCTGTTGCAAAAACAAGTTCTTCGCCGTCAATGACACATCCGCTTTGTATTGACGTGTTGAACGATAAGTTTCGGCGTCGGTGCTCGCAGACATCCAGCCCACGTTACTGACGTCGTACTCGTAGCTATTGACGTTGTTGAGCGGTGACTTACGATCCTTAACTTGCAACGCAGTGTTGTAGGTCTGTGCCGTCAGCAGCGTGCGATCGGGTAGTGTGTTGGAGGCAATTTGGGTCGCCGATTTGGCAAAGCTCGCCAGTCGGCCCGCTGCATCGAATTTGGCGATTCGAACACAGGATGTGTCTGGGCAAACATCCACAGGTGGGCGGGCAGTGTTTTCAAAATATGACGTGGTTCCAATGTCGGTCGCGACCTGACCCGCAGCCGTTTTAGCCACAAAATTGAAATCCCAGTAGTTGCCCGAACTCGCGGCGTCAAGATCTCCGTCGGGAACCCAGAGGCGCGACACGCCCCAATTGCCGTACATCTTCGGCGCGTAGAGAAGTTGAAACTGTGCCTTAAGATTTGGATCGATCAGCTTTTCTAGAAATATGCGAGGGCCAATCCCAAGCGTTGTACTCGTCAGGTTTGCCGTGTAGCCATACGTCCACGTCTTGCCGCGCAAGTCTTTCACCGTTTGGATGCGTGCACGAACCATGGGAGACTTGTTCGCATCGGGCGACGGTGCAGGAGGGTTGTCGACGATCCACGTGTATTCAACACCCCACGTCGCCCCGTGGATACCTTGACCCGCACTCGAGGTCACTCGCTGGAGATAACTTTCCTGCGGATTCGCAGCGGCAGAATACGTAAAGGTGAAAACGCGCCCCATCGTATCGATAACCTGCGTCACTCGACGCGTGGCGGCGTCATGGTTGACCGTCAGCGCGTTGCCGGGGTGGTCCTTGACAACTTTCAACCGTCCGGGGACATTGGCGGTACCAGTAGTGGTTCCATCGTCGTACGGCATCTCAAACTGGTACTTGAGCCCGTTACGCTCGTAGTAGGTGAGATATCCGGCTGAGGGATCATCGAGCTTGATAAGGTCGAAGCTACCTTGGTCGATCGGGTACCAGTTCGTATCAGTCGTTCCCGCCGGTTGGTAAAAACTCCTCGACGAGCCATCGGCGAGTTCAACGAAAATTTGCTTCTTGCCCGTGCCGGTTACGTAGCCAGCACGCACATCCCAGTTGAACCGCCACGGCTTGTAGTTATCAACCGTCCCGCGCGCGTGCTCGGGCTCCCAGTAATACGAGTTGTACGAACGCGTTAACGTAAACGGAATGCCTTTGCCCGGCACCGACATGTCGGTGACTTGATGGTGGAAGTTGCCGTTGAACAGGGAGACACCATTGATCGAAGGAATGCCGCGCGCTGCCGGATTGCCAGTGCGGGTGGGGTGGTCGATGAAGACGGAGGCATTCGCCACCACATTGCCATTGAGGCGAACCGCCTTGCGTCCGGGCAAAGCGGGTGTGCAGCGGAAGGTGATTTGGGCGCTGGAAATTGTGATGGAGCCCGCGGTTGTTGGGCAGTCATCAACCGATACCGTGGTACCGGAGACAAAACCAGTGCCGGAGACGGTAAAGGCTTGTTCTACGTCAAGGCGAGAAGCGTTTGGCGAAAAGGTTGAGATCGTTGCACCGCTGCCACTTGTGCCTCGTACCAATCGCAAATAGAAGAGCGAAGACTTCACATAGGTCGCAGGAACAGCACCGGTTGAGTACAAATCCATAACGTAAGCGTCGTTGACACTTGAAGTCGACGCTGTCGAGGACCAATAAAGGACATATGGCGACGCGTTTGGGAACGCGCTGACATCAATGGTAGGACTAACTGTACGTGTCTGTAGCGTCCGAAGTTCCGCTATCGTTGGCACGCGCCAATCGGAATAGCCCTTCCAATTTGCACCGTTGTACGCGACAGCTAGATCAGCTGCAGAGGACCAGGTGTAGTACGCATACACCACTGCAGCACACGAATCGACTCCCGTCGAACTCGCAGCGTTGCATCGATCCCACATCAATCCTGTAGATGTGTCGGTAACGGTACCATCGCCGTTGATTTGATAGGCGGCCCAACTCACTCGGCAGAGCACAACGCAGCACACGATGAAAGTGATCGTGAATTGCCGAACAAAGAACGCCGTCTTCCTCACCACTCCAGATTGCGAACCCGTTTCGATGTGCGTCGGAAGTAAGTCTGGTCGTTTGAATTTAATCATGCTTGCAATTGCCGTCGTCGGCTGAACAAAGAGCAGACTTACCACAAACACACTCGATCAAACCGGCAGGCGCGCAGTTGGCTGCGTTGGGAGACGCTGCTCTGACGTTTGAAATTAATCCGTACATTTTGCTTTCTACAGTTTGCTATCCAAGCCCACGGCGATCCGAGCTAAACCGCAGGTTCCTTGGAATCGTCACCCGCCTTGGCAAGCATCCTTGCGCATTCTGCAATATTGGCGCCGTGGCTCCAAACTTCTTTGCCTCGTCAGAGGCAAAAAGAAGTTACCGTGAGCCGTGATACTGACGTCGCCCGGAGAATTCGTTTGCGCACTGGTGAAGGTAAAGCGGTAACTACAAACCAACTATTTGACGGCGCCCGCCTCTTGCATACTGCCTTCTGTACGCATGACAGCAAAATGTATCAACCTTGTTGTCACAAAGGTGAGACACTCGCAAACTCTGATGTTTCTGATGGCCGTGGTATGAAATCCCACCCGATCAAGCGGTTGATTGATGGCGCGTGTTCGCGTAACGCCATCACGCATTCGTCGATCGCCCGCAAGGCAGGGATATCGCGCGAGACGCTGTATCGCATCATGCGTGGCGACGGCCAGCGGGCGAGCGTGGAGACGATTTGCAGAGGTTGATGTTTCACGATCTTGATTCTGGCGGCTTGACGCTGCTGCCAGTGTCGCACGACACGGATCACATTTCTTTCTTGTCCGACGTGACGATACCGGATGGGTCAACCGTGCTAGCCGGGCAGCGGTTCAAGAAGACTTGGGCCGTGCAAAACACCGGCAGCGTGGCTTGGGTGGGGCGGCGCTTTCGGTGCGTTCATTCGGAGCTGGTATCGGCGCGTTGGGTGATGCGGCGAGGCAGGCGTGTACTTGAACCTGATATTGCGCCGGGATTGACGCCATCGAAAGCAGAAGTGAAAGTGCCGCGCACCGAGAGCGGTGAAACTGCAGAGATCAGCGTAGTGTTTCGCGCGCCGCTGTTACCTTGTGACACCATTTCGCGGTGGAAGATGGTTGATGCAGAGGGAAAGCTCTGCTTCCCCGAGCACTCCGGGCTTTGGTGTGCGGTGTCGGTGGTTTCTATCTGACTTTGCGTGCTGGTGAAGTGGTGTGCGCGTGCTAGCACGTGCCTACAGCCCGAGGCGGAGCCTTCGTATGAGTATTGGCCGCAACCCTTTGGCATATTGATTATTACGGTCATAATGATCATATTGATTACAATGGCTGGCAGTTGAAAATTGTGTCGCGTGGCGAGTCCCTGCACAACGCAACATTGCTCGATGTCATCGCTTGGTGGGCAGAGGCTGCCCACCCTACGGGGCTACGGGGCCTTGTTGGAGCGCCCTTGCCCGTTATCGCAAACGAATCGCGGACAAACGCGCCCACACGGCCATATCTCACCTTGTCAGGCCAGCTCACATGATTACTCAGACCAACGCCGTTTCGTTTCGCCAGAACCTGGGGGAGATGCTCAATCAGGTGCAGTACCGTCGCGATAGTGTGGTGATTACGAAGGATGGCAAACCCGTGGCCGCACTGGTGGATGCGCAACTGTTTGAGCGGATGCGCGCAATGCAGGCGCGGTTCGATGCGCTGTGCGCACGGGTCGAGAACGGTTTTGCTGAAGTGAGTGAGGCGGACGGCATGGCCGAAATTGATGCTGCGGTTGCCGCTGAGCGCCAGCAAAGATCGGCGACGAAAGCAAACCGCTAATCCATGCCCGCACTTCGCGTGGTGCTGGACACCAACGTCTTGCTGTCAGGCATTGCATTCCCCAGCAGCGTCCCCGGAAAGATCATCGCGGCCTGGCGCTCCGGCTCGATCAATCTGCTCGCGTCGGAATTTATCTTCGAAGAGCTGCGACGCGTGCTGCCGCGATTGCACGCGCGGCACGGCATGTCCGCCATCGAGATGGATGATTTCGTTGATTTGCTGCGGCTTAATGTCGAGTCGGTGCCAGTGGGCGCGTTTGACGAACCGCGCCTGACCGACGTGAACGATTTGCCGATCCTTGCGACGATGGTCACTGCCCAGGCGGACTATTTGGTCACGGGCGACAAAGCCTTGCTCGCACTTGCGCAACACTATCGAGTCGTTACGCCGGCCGAGTTTTGGGCGCGGCATGGCACGTTGTGATCCGAGCCTATTGATCCGGCACGATTTGTCTGTAGTGCGTGCATGGTTCGACAAGCTCACCACGAACGGAAAAGTGCTGGCTAATTCGTGCCGGTTCAATGGTTGCGTTGGGTGGGCAGAGGCTGCCCACCCTACGGCGGGCTCGCGTGCCGCGTCGTTTGCGCCTGCGAGCACACGCCTACGAATGGATTGGATGTAGGCACGAGCTTGCTCGCGCACCGCCCGCTACGTGTCACTTCAGGATCGTCTCCTGCATGAAGCGCACCATCGCGTAGAAGTAGAAGTCGGCGTTCTCCTTGCGGGCGAAGCCGTGGCCTTCGTTCTCGGCGCGCAGATACCAGACCATCGATCCGTTACCGCGTGCCTTGGCGACGATCTGCTCGGCCTCGGTGTACGGCACGCGCGGATCATTCTTGCCTTGCACCACCAGCAGCGGCTTTTTGATCTTGTGCGCGTTGGTCAGCGGCGAAATGCTGTGCAGAAACTCGCGCATCTTCGGATCGCGCTCGTCGCCGTACTCGACGCGACGGAGATCGCGGCGATAGCTTTCGGTGGTTTCGAGAAAGGTAACGAAGTGCGAGATACCCACCGAGTCGATCGCGCCAGCGATGCGGTCGGGGTAGTTGGTGGAGACCGCCAGTGTCATGTAACCACCGTAGCTGCCGCCCGTCACCAGCACACGCTTGGCGTCGAGGTCCGGCTGGGTGGCGATCCAGTCGAGCAGTGCGCCGATATCCTTGACCGAGTCCTCACGCTTGTAACCGTTGTCGAGATCGAGGAAGGTTTTGCCGAAACCCGACGAACCGCGGACATTGGGCTGGATCACGGTGATGCCGAGCTGGTCGACAAAGTAGTTCCAGCGACCGGAGAATCCGATGCGCGCCTGCGCCTCCGGGCCGCCGTGGATGTTGATCACCACTGGGCGCTTGCCGCTGAAGCGAGCTGGCGCGCGGTTGATCAGGCCGGAGATTTCGAGTCCGTCAAAGCTCTTCCAGGTGATGACTTCCTGCGACTTGAAAGCGCTGGTGTCCATCGCACTGACTGCTTTCGTCCACTGCGTCAGCTTGCCGGTGGCCGGGTGCAAGACGTAGACGTCGCCCGGCGAGCGCGCGCTCACCATGTTGAGCACGATCTCATGCGTTTTGCGGCGGGTGCTGACCGAGCTGACGGTGCCGTCGGGGATGCCCTTGACTTCAATCGGCTTCAAAGTTTTGCCGTCGAAGGCACGCAGTTCGTGCTTGCCGCGTACATTGAGCCGGGTGTAGATGACGGGTGAATCTTCGTCCTCATCGTCATCTTCCGACGCGCCATCAACATCGTACGGCACGCCTTTGGTCAGCGAACGCACGGTCTTGCCGTGCAGGTCGTAGAGCATCAGTTCACGGAATTCGCCATCACGGTCGCTGACGAAGAAGATGCCCTTGCCATCGCGACTGAAACGCCCGCCCAGATGGCTGGCGCGCGTCTTGTCATCGGCCGGCAGCAGGCGGGTACGCTGCCCGTTCTGCACATCCAGCAGCCACAGCTCGCTTTCGTTGGCCGAGACGTAGCGCGTCAGCGCGAGCTGATTGCCCGCTCGGTTGAAACTGCCGCCGAACCAGCCAGTGCCGGGCAACTCGGCGATCACCCGCGCTTTCTCCGGATGCAACGGGTCAAGCAGGCGGTAGACCGTGCTGATGTTCTTGCGCTGCTCGGCGTTGAGATTGCGGTCAAGTGGCACCGAGGCAAGCAGCAGCTCACCGGTGGACTTGCCGTTGACACGACGCCACGGACCGCGGGCGTGACGGAAGTTACTGTCGGTCAGTTGTACCGACGATTGCCCTGCTGCATCCTGACGGAAGAGCTGGAACGCTTCGGAGCCACCCTTGCTGGCTTCGAAGACGATGTACTTGCCCTCGCCGGGCTCGATGGTGGCGCCGCTGACCGGATCGGGATGTCTGGTGATTGGTTCAAGCTCACCCATCGGCGACTTCAGCCAGTACAGCTGATTGGTGCTGCTGCCAGCGGCCCGATGGAACACCATCATCTCGGCTTTCTTCGGGTGCCAGCCAACGTAACGGTGGCCGCGAAACTCGGTGTATTGCGCGACGCTATCGGCGATTGACTTCGGAATCGGCGGGATACCCTCAAGGTGCAGATTGGCATTGGGCGCGACCACAGCTGGATCCGCCGTGGCGTTGCTCGCAATATTGGCAGGCGTTGCGGGTGCTTGCGCGAGCGCGGACAGTGAGAGTGCGGCCGCAGCGGCAGCGAGCGTGCTGCGGCGAAAGAACAGGGTCATGAACGGATTCTCCGTAACGGCAAGGGATCAATTATTCAGAGCCGGAGGCAAGGCGGCAAGCGGGTATGCGATGAAATGCGACTGCTTCTGACCGGCTCCGGACGAGGTCGCGACGTTGCGCCCGTGGCAAGGTCAAACGATGCGGGGCTCCGGCTGCAGCAGCACGCCAAACTTGTCGGCGACGTCGAACTGGATGGCTTGCGCCAGCCCCCACAATTGCGCACCGGTTGCGCCGCCGCGGTTGACCAATACCAGCGCATGGCGTTCCGACACGGCAGCGGGCGAATCGGTCGTGATGCCGCGCCCCTTCCAGCCGGCCTGCTCGATCAGCCAGCCGGCCGCCAGCTTGACCTGCTCTCCGGTCGCATCGGCCGGATATTGTGGCAACGCCGGGTAGCGTTCGCGCAGCGCTGCCGCTTGTGCGGCTGGCACGACCGGATTCTTGAAGAAGCTGCCGGCATTGCCCTGCACCGCCGGGTCCGGCAGTTTGCGTGATCGTATGGCAACGACTGCGCGCGCCACATCCATCGCCGTCGGTGCCGTCACTCCGATTGCCTGCAGCTCGGCTTTGACTTCGCCGTAATCGACGTGGGCGACAAAGCGCCGCGACAGACGAAAGCGCACGCGGGTGATGGCGAAGCGGTCGCGATGATCTTCGTCCGCCGCATGCTGGCCTGCCGGCGGACGTTTGAACACACTGTCACGATAGCTGAACTGGCAGTCGGCGCGGCGAAACTCTCTGGGCTCTCCGGTCGCTGTGTCGATCGCCATCACGCTGTCGCAGGTGGCCGCCATTTCGACGCCGTAGGCACCGATGTTCTGCACCGGCGCGGCGCCGACGAAACCGGGGATCAGCGACAGATTTTCGAGGCCGGACAGCCCCTGCGCCAGTGTCCAATGCACGAATGCGTGCCAGCGCTCACCTGCCATCGCCTCCACCAGCACCGTGTTGCCTTCGTCGAAGATGACGCGCTTGCCAAGCAGGGCAAGCTGCAGCACGGGTGCTTCGATGTCATGGGTGAGCAACAGGTTACTGCCGCCGCCGAGCAGGAAGGGTGGTGTTGCCTGCCCCGCAGCGCTGCACCAGCGCATCAGATCCTGTTCGCTCGAAACAACGGCAAACTGCCGCGCCAGCGCGGCGACGCCGAACGTATTGAACGAGTTGAGCGGAAAGTCCCGGAGGAAATGCATCAGGGCTTGAGCCCCGGCGGGATGCCATTGGGGAACGCCTTGGCCAGCCTGGCGTTGATCTCCTCGATGCGATGCGGCGGGCTCGGGTGCGAGCTCTGGAATTCCGGCGTGCGCGAACCACCGCTGGCTTTTTCGAGGATCTGCATCACCCGGATCATCGCTCGCGGATCGTAGCCCGCTTCACTCATCAGGCGCAGGCCGAGGGCATCGGCTTCGATCTCGTCGCTGCGACCGTAACTGAGCATGGTCATCTGGCTGACCGTTTGCGCAATCTGCGTCGCGCTCATCGAGCCCGAGCCCATCGCGAACGCGCCAGTGAGCCCTTGCGCCAACTGGTCTTTGGCGATGTGCTCGGCGCTGTGCCGCGCCAGTACGTGCCCGACTTCATGGCCGAGAACGCCGGCAAGCTGACCCTCGGTCTCCAGCCGCGACAGCAGCGCCATGGTGATGAATACCTGGCCGCCGGGCAGAGCGAAGGCGTTGACGGTGCGCGGATCAGCCAGCGTGTGAAACTTGAACGGATAGCCCGATTTGGCAGCAACCGACTGCGCGACCACCTTCGCACCGACCTGCGACACCAGCGCACGCGCACGCGCATCCTGCGTAATGCCGCCCATCTGCGCCGCCATCTGCGGGGCCGACTGCAGGCCCATGGCGACCTCATCCTTCTGGCTCATACCACCGATGTGCTGCTTCTCGCCGGTGATCGGATTGATCGACGACGAGCCGAAGTACGACAGCAGCGAGAAGGCCGCGACGATGGCGGCAATGACGAGCTGAACCTTGTTCACGGACGATCCTCCCGGTTTTGCCTGTTGCTAGTCGCGGTAGATCGAGCGGCGATCACGTTCCAGCGATTCGTAAATGCCACCGCACAAGGCACCAAACAGCACATGCATGCCCACCATGAACCAGCTCCGGTAGTAATAGAACTCGGCGAAAAAACGGCTCATCGTGTAAGTGTTGATGGCGTAGAGCGCCAGGCCGAACAGCGCACCGCCAATCACCCCCACCCAGAAACCCCAGCGATGCAGCGTGAATGAAATGATGAAGGCAAACACGAGCCCGAGCAGCAGATGGACAGCCACACCAACGGCCAATGCCTCCGAATTGTTGACCAGCTCGCGGTCCAGCGCGTCTCGCCCAAGGGCCACGGTGGCCAGCAGGCGCGGCAGCCCCATCGCGTTGTCATGCAGGAACTGCAGCACACCCATGCCGACAGCCAGACTGATGATCGCGGCGAGCAACCCGGCAATTGTGGCGGCGCGTTTGTCCATGCGGCGTGGGTTCCTTTCGTTGCGAGAAATGGCGGTGGTGCGGGCGGGCGTGCCCGGCCGGCCGCACCGATTGTAAGCTCGCTGCGCGCCCCCAGACTAAGGGAACACAACGGCGACAAATAGATCATGAACCTCGGGAGCTTGTTGATGGGACTGTTCGGAAAATCCACTGCCATGGTTAATGCGGCGTCGGCGCTGCCCGGCCGCAACACAACGATGCCGGTGCAGGCAACTCACTACGAGAACGGTCATCGCATCGTGCCGCCGTTTCCGGACGGCATGCAACTGGCGCAGTTTGCGATGGGCTGCTTCTGGGGCGCCGAGCGGGCGTTTTGGGAGCTGCCGGGTGTGTATTCCACGGCGGTGGGTTATGCCGGCGGCTACACGCCGAACCCGACCTATCAGGAGGTTTGCAGCGGGCAAACCGGGCACACCGAGATGGTGCTGGTGGTCTATGACCCCGCTCAGGTCAGCTACGGCGAATTGCTGAAGACTTTCTGGGAGGCGCACGACCCGACTCAGGGCATGCGGCAGGGCAACGACATCGGCAGCCAGTACCGCTCGGCGATTTACTGCTACGGCGCCGAACAACGCGCGCAGGCCGACGCCACGCGCGAGCAGTTCCAGGTGGCGCTGGCGAAGCGCGGATACGGTGCAATCACCACCGAAATCCGCGGCGGCAAGTCCGGTGACGAGACGCCACCCTTCTACTACGCCGAGGAATACCACCAGCAATATCTGGCGAAAAACCCGGGCGGGTACTGCGGCCTGGCCGGGACTGGCGCGAGCTGTGCGCTGCCGACGGGCGTAACAGTCGGCGGCTGACAGCTGAGGGCCGCCGGTGACGGTCGTGTTGCCTCACCATCGCTGCAGCAGCTTTTCGTCGGAAGCCTTATTCCAACAGGGCGATCAACCTCAAACGACGCAAAGTCGATAGTTGCTGTTTTTCACTGGAGAGCCCAGCTCATGCGCCGTTTCACAAGAAAGTTGATGGCGAAATTGCTCCCGCCTTTCGTTCAAGCCGGCGGCCCGTCAGTGCTTGTCGCTGCGGGCGATTGCCAGCAGGCGATCAACCTCAGCGTGGTGATGGGTCAGGTTGAACTGATGGCGGCGACGAACCAGGTACATCATGCCGGCGACCAGTAGGCCGAATAGCGTGATCGCCGTGTAAGCCGACAGGCCCAGCGCGGTCATCCCGGCGTAAAACCCGCCGAACGCCAGAATCGCCGTCTGCTCGTTGAAGTTCTGCACGGCGATTGAGCGCCCAGCCCCCATCAGCATGTGGCCGCGATGCTGCAGCAGCGCGTTCATCGGCACCACCAGATAGCCACCCAGCGCGCCAAGCAGGATCAGGAACGGCACCGCCACCCAGAGGTGATTGATGAACACCATCAGGATCACCACGAGGCCCATGCCAATGCCCAGCGGAATGACGTTGGTGGCGCGGTCGAGTGTCATCTTCACTGACGCGTACACCGCGCCGACTGCAGTGCCGATGGCCACGACGCCCTGCAGCGCCGAGGCCTGGCTGGTGCTGTAAGCCATCGCCGCTGCAGCCCAAGCGAGGACGATGTATTTCAGATTGGCGCCGGCGCCCCAGAACAGCGTGGTCGTCGCCAGCGAGATCTGGCCCAGCTTGTCGCGCCACAGGCGGGCGTTGCAGGTCCAGAACTCGGGCAACAGATGGCGCAGGTCGGGCATCGGTTGCATGGCCACACCGGTGTGCGGAATGCGCATGTTGAACACCGCCGCAATCACGTAGACAAAGATCAGGCAGGCCAGCGCCGCCTCCGGTGCCGTCGCGATGTCGAATTCGATGAACGGCACGTCGATATCGAGCAGCCAGTCGCCGACCCGATTGCCCACCAGCGCGCCGCCGAGCACCACGCCCAGAATGATCGACGCGATGGTCAGGCCCTCAATCCAGCCGTTGGCCTTGACCAGTTGTGACGGCGGCAGCAATTCGGTCAGGATGCCGTATTTGGCGGGTGAGTACGCCGCAGCACCAAGACCAACGATGGCGTACGACATCAGCGGATGGGTGCCAAACAGCATCAGCAGGCAGCCAACCACCTTGATGGCGTTCGACACCAGCATCACTTTGCCCTTCGGAAAGCGGTCGGCAAAGGCGCCAACAAACGGTGCCAGCACCACGTAGAACAGCGCGAACAGCGGCACCAGCGCCGCGCGCTGCCACTCCGGTGCACCGTCATAACGGAGCAGTTCGACAGCGGCAACAAAGAGCGCGTTATCGGCGAGCGAGCTGAAAAACTGCGCCGCCATGATCGTGTAAAAACCGCGCTGCATGCGCTACCGGACTCCTTCATTTCCGTCCGCTGCGTCAACCGGAACAGCTCCTCCCGCCGTCCGGCGCGTCAAGTTTCAACACTTGATCTGGATCGCCGCAAACCCCGGCGCGGAGAGTAGCATAGGACACCTGTTTGTTTGATGAAGCCGGCACAGCGAGCGACCACTCACTGCGCGCTAGCGAACCAGGACCGAACGCCCCATGCCACGCCCGATCGTCGCCACCATCGACCGCGCCGCCCTCAGCCACAACCTCGATGTCGCCCGATCGCTGACGACAGGCGCACGTACCTGGGCAGTCGTCAAGGCGGACGCCTATGGACACGGCGTGCTTACTGCCGCCAGCGCCTTTGCCGACGCCGACGGGCTGGCGCTGATTGAAATCGAGAACGCCATCCGGTTACGCGAAAGCGGCTGGAAAAAGCCGATCCTGCTGCTCGAAGGCTGCTTTTCCTCCCTCGACTGGCATGCTGCCGGCGAGCATCGACTGAGTGTCGTTATTCATAGCGACGAGCAACTGAGCGAATTCGAAGCGACACCGCTCGCGCGCAAGCTTGACGTCTTCCTGAAATTCAATACCGGCATGAACCGGCTGGGCTTTCGCATTGAGCGGGCGCGCGACGTTGCCGCTCGCGCCGAACAATACGAAGGCACCGGCGAGATCACGCTGATGACCCACTTCGCCTGCGCGGACGAGCCAGACGGTCATCTGGACGCCTTGGCCCGCTTCAACGCGGCGACCGCGGATCTGCGGTACGCCCGCTCGCTGGCCAACTCCGCCGCCTGCTTCGACTTCGGTCGCGTCGGCGCGGGCGGCAGCGCCGGCACCGCGCAGCAGGATTGGGTCCGGCCCGGCATCATGCTCTACGGCGCCACGCCGTTCAGCCACGCCAGTCGTAGCGCGATGTCGCTGCAACTCAAGGCAGCGATGACGGTGACCACCGAGGTGATTGCCATCCAGTCGCTCCAGCCTGGCGAGCGAGTCGGCTACGGTGCCGCCTACACCGCGAAGCGCAACGAACGGATCGCGGTCATCGCGTGTGGCTACGCCGACGGCTACCCGCGCCAAGCGCCCAGTGGCACACCGGTGTTGGTGGACGGCCAGCGCGCGCCCATCGCCGGTCGGGTGTCGATGGACAAGATCACGGTGGATGTCACCGACGTGCCGCTCGCCCGCGTCGGCAGCCAAGTCCAGCTGTGGGGCGACCGCCTGGCGGTGGACGAAGTTGCCAACGCCGCCGGGACCATTGGCTACGAACTGCTGACTGCGATCGCCGCCCGGGTGCCTCGACGGATTGTTTGACGCCGCGCAAGCCCGCGTCAGAGCGGCAATTCAGGATTGTCAACGCCCGCTACAATCCATGCGTTTAAGCGGCGCACTGTAGCTGGCGGTGTTTTGCTGCGATTTCGCTTTCCCAGCTGATTAACCGTCAACCCGGATCGCTAGCACCGGGCTCACACGAGAGGACCATTCGTATCATGAAGAAGATCTTTGCTCTGCTCGCAGGCTTTCTGCTCGCAGGCGCTGCGTTCGCCGCAGTTAACATCAACACGGCCACCAAGGACGAGCTGGACAAGATCCCCGGCGTCGGCCCGGTTCGCGCCCAGGCGATCGTTGACTACCGTGCCAAGAACGGCCCGTTCAAGTCGGCTGACGACCTGAAAAAAGTCGACGGCATCGGTGACAAGAACTTTCTTGACATGAAGGACAAGGTTTCGACCTCAGGCCCGACCAAGATCGATTGGGACACCGGCGCCAAGAAGGAAGCCCCGAAGGCTGACGCTGGCAAGAAGGAAGAGCCGAAAGCTGCCGCAGGCGCCAAGGAAGCCCCGAAAGCCGACGCCGGCAAGAAAGAGGCCCCGAAAGCTGACGCCAAAGCCGCCGCTCCAGCAGCTGCTCCAGCCGCCGCCAAGGAAGCTCCCAAGGCAGACGCCAAGAAGGAAGAGCCGAAGAAAGACGCCGCCAAGCCGATGACCAAGGAAGAGAAGGCTGCCGCTGACAAGGCCAAGAAAGAAGAAGCCAAGAAGGCCAAGGCCGAAGAAAAGGCCAAGAAAGAAGCCGACAAGAAGGCCAAAGCTGAAGAAGCCAAGAAGAAGAAAGAAGAAGCTGCCAAGGCAAAGAAGGAAGCCGAAGCCAAGAAGAAGGCTGACGCTGCCAAGGCAAAGGAAGCCCCGGCCAAGGATGCCAAGAAAGATGCACCGAAAGCCGACGCTCCGAAGGCTGAAGCCAAGAAAGACGAGCCGAAGAAGTAATCCTTCGCTCTCGCTGAAAAACCCCGCTACGGCGGGGTTTTTCTTTGGCGCGGGATAATCCATGAAACCGAGGACGAAAGACGAATGACGAGTGACGATTCGCATCGCCACCGTCAGCCATGCGTCTTTGATCCTTGATCTTCGTCACTCGTCATCCGTCATTCGTCATGCACCAGCCCTACCCCACCATAGACACCACCATTGGCAACACGCCGCTAGTTCGCCTGCAACGGCTGCCAAAGCTGTTCGGCGTACCGGAAAGCACGGTGATCCTTGGCAAGCTGGAGGGCAACAACCCCGCCGGCAGCGTGAAGGACCGACCGGCGTATTCGATGATCGTGCAGGCAGAGAAGCGCGGCACCATCAAGCCCGGCGACACGCTGATTGAGGCGACGTCCGGCAACACCGGCATCGCGCTCGCGATGGTCGCGGCGATGCGCGGCTACAAGATGGTGCTGATCATGCCGGAGAATCAGTCACTGGAGCGACGTCAGGCGATGAAGGCCTATGGCGCCGAGCTGATCCTGGTGTCGAAAGAGAAAGGCATCGAAGGTGCCCGCGACCTCGCCGTCGAAATGCAGCAGCAGGGCAAGGGTCTGGTGCTGGACCAGTTCGCCAACCCCGACAATCCACTCGCGCACTACACCGGCACCGGCCCCGAGATCTGGCAGCAGACCGGCGGCGAGATCACCCACTTCGTCAGCGCGATGGGCACCACCGGCACCATCACCGGTATCTCGAATTACCTGAAAGAGCAGAACGAGAATATCGTGATCGTCGGCGCGCAGCCGACCGATGGCTCCAGCATTGCTGGCATCCGCAAATGGCCTGAGGCGTACCGCCCGGCGATCTTCAAGCAGGCACGTGTCGATCGCGTCGAGGAGGTGTCGCAGGCCGACGCCGAGGAAATGGCACGCCGCATGGCGGTGGAAGAAGGCATCTTTTGCGGCATCAGCGCCGCAGGCGCGCTGGCGATCACGCTGCGACTGGCGAAGGGCGTGGAGAACGCAACCTTTGTGTTCATTGTGTGTGATCGCGGTGACCGTTACCTGTCTACGGGCGTGTTTCCGGGTTAGGCGCAACCCCTCCGCCGCTTCGCGGCACCTCCCCTACTTCGCAGGGGAGGCTCTGTGGCAAGTCGCCCCTGCGAAGTAGGGGAGATGTCGGCGCAGCCGACAGAGGGGTCGCGGCAAGCCGCTCCTACAATGCTCGTATGCTCCCAACGCTAGTCTTCGACATCGAGTCCATTCCGGATATCAACGGGATACGTCGTCTGCATGACCTCCCCGCCAGCCTGAGCGACGACGAGGTCGGGCTCTGGGCCTTCGCACAGCAGCGGCAAAAAAACGGCAGCGAGTTTCTGCCGCATCACCTGCAGCGCGTCTGCGCCATCTCCTGCGTGATGCGCGAGGGTGCCGACAAGATCGCGGTGTGGACGCTTGGTGAAGCGAGCGATGACGAACCCACCATCATCCAGAAATTCTTCGAGCTGATCGAGCGCAAGACGCCGCAACTGGTGAGCTGGAACGGTGGTGGTTTTGATTTGCCGGTGCTGATGCAGCGTGGCCTGATCACTGGCGTCACGGCGTCGCGCTTTCTGGAAACCGGCGCCAATGACCGCGCGTTCAATTTCGATCACTACCTGAACCGCTACAAGGAGCGCCATCTCGACCTGATGGACTTTCTCGCCATGTATCAGACGCGCGCCAATGCGCCGCTCGACACCATGGCCAAGCTCTGCGGCTTCCCCGGCAAACTGGGCATGGACGGTAGCCAGGTGTGGCCGGCATATCAGCGTGGCGAAATCGCAGCCATTCGCGCCTACTGCGAAACCGATGCGGCGAACACCTACCTGTTGTTCCTGCGCTTCCTCGCCATGCGCGGTGAACTCACGCATGACGAGTACGACGCCGAGCTGAAGCTGCTGCGCGACAAGCTCGGCACCACACCCGGCGATCACTGGCAGGAATATCTCGCTGCGTGGCCGACGCCGTGAGCACCAGCAACATCGACTGGCTCACGCCCGCGGCACGCATGCCGTGGCTCGTGCAGGTGCCATTCCGCATGCGTCCAAATCTGGAAAAACTGGATGCGGTATCGCCTGCGCTTCTGATTCGTGACGAACTGTTCGACGTGTATCAACGCGAACGTGCCAAGGTCATCGCGGCACATGGCGATCGCGCAGCGGTGGGTGACGCAACTGCCGACGTGTTTGCGGCGATCCGGTTGCTCGCTGCATCCAATGGACCTGTAGGAGCGGCTCCGCCGCGACCCACAGCTGTCGGGGCGACATCGGGTCGCGGCAAAGCCGCTCCTACAACGTCGGAAAACGTCTTCTTTTCTCTTCAAGAAGACTTTGTCATCCTCAAGGCGACCGATGGCAGCCTGCGCACCGAGTACCTCTCGGTCTGCTTCCCCTCACGCTGGGATCCGTGTGAGAAACTGGGGCTCGATTTCATGGCGATCCACCAGCCGGTGGCGGACAACCAGATGCTGCAGGCGGCCGGACCGAACCTGATGGCGATGGCCTTCATGAAGCAGCCAATGCTGCGCCACGTCTGGCTGATCGTGCCGAACCCAGGGCTCGACCAGCATCCCGAAAACAACGTGGCGTGGTGGCGGGAAGCGCTCGCCGATCCCTCACCACTATTACCACGGCTGTACTTCCGCATCGAACGGCAAACCACCTGGCCGCTGCCGCAGTTTGAGCGCGCAGTGTTCTTCATCCGGTTAATGATGAGCCCGCTGCTCGACGTACTGCGGGCCGCACCGGGCCGTGCGGCTGAACTCACTGCCTCACTGCGCTCGATGACGCCGGCTATCGTCGCCTATCGGGGTATGACCGACGCGCTGCCGCGATTGCTGGCGGAACTGGACCAACTCGCATGAACCTTTATCAATGCATGTCTCCCCTGCGCGGCAGGGGAGATGTCGGCGCAGCTGACAGAGGGGTCATTTGCGTTGGCTTGGCACGTTACCCCTCCGGCGCTGCGCGCCACCTCCCCTGCATTGCAGGAGAGGCTTGCGAACATGCGGCGTCATCTGTGCCGGATCGCTGCCATGCGTGACACCAACACACCCACCGCCCCCCACCGTGCGAGGAAGCGCTTCGGGCAAAACTTTCTGGTGGATCGCCACTACATCCTGCGCATTGTTGATGCCATCGACCCACGACCCGAGCAGCGCATCGTCGAGATCGGGCCCGGTCAGGCCGCGCTGACGCGCGAGTTGCTAGCGGCGATGGATGCACACTGCACCACAGGACAAGCGGCGAGCCTTGATGTGGTGGAGATTGACCGCGACCTCGTCGCCCGCCTCACGGCAGAGTTCCCCTCCGAGCGCCTGCGCGTACACGAGGCTGATGCGCTTGAGTTCGATTTCGCGACACTGGCAGCGGACGCGAAGCTGCGCGTCGTGGGCAACCTGCCGTACAACATCTCAACGCCCATTCTGTTTCGCCTGTGCGAGTTTGAGGATCGCATCAGCGACATGACCTTCATGCTGCAGAAGGAAGTGGTGGACCGCATGGCCGCGCGGGAAGGCAGCGGCGAGCGCGGACGGCTGTCGGTGATGCTGCAATACCGCTATCGTGTGGAGAAGTGCTTCGACGTGCCACCCGGTGCGTTCCGCCCGATTCCGGCGGTGGATTCGAGCATCGTGCGACTCACGCCGCTCGGCATCGAAAGGCTGCGCCCTAAAGACGAAGCTCGCTTCGCCCAAATCGTCACCGCCGCGTTCACACAACGCCGCAAGATGATCCGCAAAAGTCTCGCGGCGTGGGTCAACGCCGACACGTGGGCCTCCATCGGGATCGAACCGACGGCCCGCGCCGAGGATCTATCGACCGCACATTTCGTCGCGATCAGCGATTGGCGTGAAGGGTTGTAGCCTTGAGAAGCGCAGCGCGTCAAGGCATTTGTTCATCGAACCAACGTCCTGAAGCGCGCCTGCGGCGGATTGGCGCAGAAACCCGGACGCGCTCCGCTTCTCCGGGCTACGGACTATCTACTGACCACGTAGACTGCGATCACAAGCACCACAGTGAGCCAGGCCGCAAATACGCCAACAGAGAACGCGGGCAACAAAATAGTCACTGCACCCCCGGCGAAGCTAAGCGCGGCAAGAACAAACACATAGCGCGACGCCGACAGATTTTTTGCCGTTGGCGTGCTGTCAGCATAGCTGCTCAACACTCGCGCGTTTGGTTCAAACCGAAGTATCAAGGCCACTATCGCAAACAGTGCGCCGCTCACAAACATCACGATCATCGTCATGGAATCCCCCAAAGTGGCTACAACCGCCTCTCCCTCACCGCCTGCGCCACGGTCGCAGCATCCACATACTCCAGCTCGCTGCCAATCGGAATACCGCGCGCCAGCCGCGATACCTTGACGCCCTGGCCTTCGAGCAGTTCGGTGATGACATGGGCGGTGACTTCGCCTTCATTGGTGAAGTTGGTGGCGAGGATCACTTCCTTGACCGTGCCATCGGTGGCGCGGTTGACCAGTTTTTCGAGGTGGATCTGGCCAGGGCCGACGCCATCGAGCGGTGACAGGCGGCCGAGCAGCACGAAGTAGAGCCCACTGAAGGCGCCGCTCTGCTCCAGCGTAATCTGGTCGGCTGGGGTTTCGACGACGCACAGCAGCGAGGCGTCGCGTCGTGACGAGGCGCAGACCGCGCACACCGGCGTCTCCGACAGCGTGTTGCAGCGCTCGCAGTGGCCCAGCTTGTCGAGCGCGCCTTCCAGCGCCTTGGCGAGCCCCAGCGCGGCGTCGCGCTTGTGCTGCACCAGTTCGAACGCAATGCGCTGTGCCGCCCGCGGGCCGATGCCGGGCAAGGCTTTCAGCGCGTCAATCAGGGCTTTGAAGGAGACCGGGGTACTCATGCGGTTGCGCGCTTTGCACGCGGCGGATCAGAACGGCAACTTCATGCCTGGCGGCAGGCCCATGCCACCGGCGAGCGAGCCCATCTTCTCCGAGGAAACTTGTTCGATCTTTTTCGCGGCATCATTGATGGCGGCGGTGATCAGATCTTCGAGCATTTCCTTGTCGTCCATCACGCCCGCATCAATCTGCACACGCTTGCAGTCGTGCTTGCCGGTCATGGTGATCTTGACCATGCCGGCGCCGGCCTGGCCCTCGACTTCCATGCGCTGGATTTCTTCCTGCGCCTTTTTCAGGTTTTCCTGCATGCGCTGCGCCTGCTGCATGAGGCCAGCCATTCCGCCTTTACCCAACATTTTTTTCTCCGAAAAAAGGACGAATGACCAATGACAAGTGACACAAGGTGCTTCTGAAATGCATGACGCCACCTCTGCTTTTCGTCACTCGTCACTCGTCATGACTCAGTAGCCTGAATGCTACCCGCGCGCACGCGGCCGCCGCCTTCGCTGAGCAGCACCTGCACCGCCGGGTCAGCCATGAAGGCTGCCTCTGCGGCGGCCTGCTTTTCGTCGCGCACACGGTTGTCACGCACCGCGACCGATTCGCCGACGTTGTCCGTCAATTCGATTTCGATCTTCACGGCGCGACCGAAATACTCGCTGAGCGTGCCAGCGAGGCGCTCCTTCTGCGTCGCCAGAGGCCGCTTGTCCTGTGGCAATGCGAGCTTGAACAGACCCTTGTCCCAGCTCGCCAGCACGCTGTGCCGCGCCAGCTCGCGCGCCATCGCGGCGAGCGGCAGCAGGCTGACCAGCTTGAGCCAGTCACCGTCGAAGTCGCGCCGAGGCGCGGCGTCGCTGCCCGACGGGATGGGAGAGCCTGTCGACGTCACTTGAGCGGAAGCCAGGGTTGCGTCGACGGTGCGCGTTACTCCCTCCCCCCCAGTGGGGGAGGGTTGTGGAGAGGGGGATGGCGCCGAGGCGTGCGACGCTGGATAAGGCGAAGCACCAGCCCCCTCTCCCGCAACCCCTCTCCCACGAGGGGCGAGGGAAGTTTCGGTCCGCGCAACGTTTGCTGGCGTCGCCTCGCGCACCGGCTCCGCACCATTCGACGGCGCAAACGCCAGCAAGCGCAAGAACGTCATCATCAGCGCCGTCTGCTCGTCAGGTGCAAGGCGCAGATCGTCGCGACCGTGCAGCGCGATCTGGTAGTAGAGCTGCACTTCTTCCGCGCTCAAAGCTTGCGAAAGGCGCTGAATATGCACGGCATCCGGGTCAGCCGCATCCACGCTCGCCGGTACCGGTTGCGCGAGGGCGATGCGCTGGAGCGCTCGGGCGAGCTGGGCCAGCGCGTCGTCCGCTGCGAGCCCGTGCTCGAAGCAGCGCTCGACCTCGGCGTTTAGCGCCGCCGCGTCGCGCGCAACGACGGCATCCAGCACACGCCACACAAAATCGCGATCCACGTTGCCGAGCATCTGGCGCACCTGCTGCTCGTCTACCCTGCCGTGACCGAACGCAATGGCCTGGTCAGTGATTGAGAGCGCATCGCGCATTGAGCCCTGTGCCGCCTCGCCGATCAGGCGCAGCGCGGGCGCATCGAATGGCACCTGCTCAGCAGAGAGCACCTTGTGCAACTGCTCCGCCACACGCTCGGGCGGAAACTGCTTCAGTGCGAATTGCAGACAGCGCGACAGCACCGTCACCGGAATCTTCTGCGGATCAGTGGTCGCCAGTACAAACTTGACGTGCTCCGGCGGCTCTTCCAGCGTCTTCAGCATCGAGTTGAACGCGCTCTTGGAGAGCATGTGCACCTCGTCAATCAGGTACACCTTGTAGCGGCCGGCGGTCGGCGCGTAGCGCGCGTTGTCGATGATCTCGCGCATGTTGTCGACGCCGGTGTTCGACGCAGCATCAAGCTCGATGAGATCGGGAAAGCGTCCGGCATCAATGTCCAGGCAAGTCTGGCAGACGCCACAAGGCGTCGCAGTAACGCCAGTTTCGCAATTCAGAGTTTTCGCAAGGATCCGCGCGATGGTCGTCTTGCCCACGCCGCGCGTGCCGGTGAGCAGATACGCCTGATGCAGCCGCCCGGTTTCCAGTGCATGCGACAGCGCGCGCACCACGTGCTCCTGCCCCATCAACTCGGAGAAATTGCGCGGGCGATATTTGCGGGCTAGGGCGAGAGAGGCGGACACTTGGTTACTGGCTCCAAACGTGCGGGGAGAGCTGATCGAACCAAATGTCAGCGTTCGCAGACGGGATGGAGTGCAAGGCGAATTTTTGGCGGGACACGAGACATATCTGACGCGATAGGCGAGTGGCCCGCCAAAAATTCAACGCCGCAATCCGCCCGTATGCGGACGCCGGAGAAAGAGGTGGTGAGCCGTTCCCCCGGCACTGCCTACACCGCTGTGGCTGCTTCCTTCCGGACCTGACCAGATTCACGGCTTGAACATGCGGGGCGACCCACCACCTCTAATTATAGTTGCCCGGAGATTTTGCAAGCCGCACGTACCGATTGCCAGCCCCTATACTCGCGGGCCACGCGTCGAGTGCGCAACGGGAAGTTCGTACACGAGACATGTCCTTTTTCCGCATCATTCTGGCCGTCCTGGCTGCTGCTGCTGCGCTGGTGCTGCCGTTCAAGCTGGTGAACTGGGCCGAGACGCGGCCGCTGAGCGGCAGCCTGCGCACGCCAGCCGACCCCAATGCCCTGCGCGCTGGTGTGATGGTGCATCCAACGATCTATTACGTTGACCCGAATGGCGAGGCTGCCGGGCTCGAATACGACCTGATCAGTGCATTTGCACAAACGCAACACCGCTCGATTGCGCTGAAGACCTACTCCACGCCCGATGCGGCACGGCTGGCGCTCATGCGTGGCGAGATTGACGTGGTAACGATGGGGGTTTCCGCCGACGGCATGAGCGCCACAGAAGTCGCGACCAGGGCGCGCTATCAGGAGAGCGGCTGGGTGCTGCTCAATTCGCCGCAGAAGTTCACCCCCAAGTCGTTTGCCGAACTGCTGCCAAAACGCGTGGTGGTCAGCTCGCGGATTTTTTCGCACCCGCAGATGGCGGAAATCCGTCGCCGCAACGCCGGCATCACCTTTGTCGAAGACGAGCGCCACGACGACGAAGCCCTGATCGCGGCCGTTGGTGATGATGACGTGCAATACGCCATCGTCGAGGAGGACACCTTCAACGCGAGCCGACATTTCCACTACGACGCGCAACGCGCATTCACTGTTCAGCCGGCGCTATCGCGCGTCTGGCTGTTTGCACACAAGGACATGAAGCTGCGCGACGAGGCCGAGGCATTTCTCACACGCATCACGCGTGACGGGCAAATTGCGCGGGTGCTTGACCGCTACTTTGGATTCCCGCAACGGGTGTCGCCGATGGACATCGACATCTTCAGCGAACGGGTGAACTCGGTGTTGCCACGCTATCGCATGTGGTTCCAGCAGGCGCAGGAGACGTATGGCATCGAATGGCGGTTACTGGCGGCGGTGTCGTATCAGGAATCGCACTGGAATGCCGACGCGACCTCACCGACTGGCGTGCGCGGCATCATGCAGTTCACCGAGGACACCGCGAAGCGCTACAACGTTGACCGGCTCGACCCGCGATCATCAATTCTCGGTGGTGCCCGCTATCTCTCGGAACTCAAGCGCGACGGCCTTGCTGCGCGCATCCAGGAGCCGGACAAAACCTGGCTGGCGCTGGCGGCCTACAACATCGGCCTTGGTCACATCGAAAACGCCCGCATCCTGACCCAGCGCGCAAAGAAGAACCCGGACATGTGGCCCGACGTGCGCCGCCACCTGCCGCTGCTGACCAAGCCCGATGTCGCCGCACAGTTCAAGCTAGGCCCCTGCCGCTGCAACATGCCGGTCGACTACGTGGAGTCAGTGCGTGCTTATTACGACGTACTGCTGCGGTTGGAACCACCTTATCAGCCCAAGTTGCGCGCACTCGGCTAGCACGACTCACTACCCGGTCAGCGACCAACTCTCGATGACTTCGTGATTGGTCTTGCCATAGTGGCTGTGAACCAGCGCGAAGCGATCGACTTGCCAGCGGATAGGCTCAATCATCTGCACTGGCACATTGGTCGGGTCGTACAGCACGGTAACGTGCGGCGCAAACACTGGACGAACCGAAATGCCCAGGCGCCGCAATGGTGCATGCAGTTGGCGATGCAAATATCGCAACGCCAGATTGTCGTTTTGCAAGCAGCTCAACGCGCAGGGAAGCGCGTCGTGCCTTTCTTGGCGCTGCGCGTTGCCAGCAAACGTCGAAATTCGATCAAACGATACTTCGAACGGTGCACACCTCACGCCCTTCGCCGCGCTCGCCGCCGCGTCCATGCACAATTCATCGCGCAACAAACAGAGGGTGACATGAAGGATGTGCGCTGGACGCAACGGCCGCGTGAGCCCCCGCTCTCGGCGAACGCCGTCCGCGACACCGTAGATGCGCGATGCGACCTCAACGGGTGGGTAAATCGCGAGCAGAAAGTTGTCGAACGGATACTCACTGTACGTGCCGAGCATCGGGTTCCACGGACGCAACTCCTCGACCTGGGAGGCGATACCGTCCAACAACAGTTGATCACGATTCCAGATTCTTGTCGACAAATCGGCGGGGAGGCGGAGCGCAAATACTGTATTTTAATACAGTATTTAATTCGTTGTCCCAGACGGCAACGATATCGACATCGACACATCGGAACAGGCAATGCTGACTACTGCAGCTTCCTCCCAGAAAGCCCATTCATCAGGGGCTAGGCCTGAAATTACTCAATTGTCGACTTTTGCCAAAACGGGCTGCTTAGGCCCGATGAAATAGGCAATGCAGCAAAAAGCTGTTACCTATTCCCATTCGATAGTCGCCGGAGGCTTCCCCGAAATGTCATAGACGACACGGTTGAACCCGCGCACTTCGTTGATGATGCGATTCGACACTTTTGCCAGCAGCGAGTGCGGTAACTCGGCCCAGTGTGCGGTCATGAAGTCGGTGGTCTGCACGGCGCGCAGCGCGACGACGTTCTCGTAGGTGCGGCCATCACCCATCACGCCGACGCTCTTGACCGGCAGAAAAACTGCGAAGGCCTGCGCCGTGAGATCGTACCAACTGGTGCCGTCAGCATCCTTCGCGGCACGCAGCTCCTCGATAAAGATGGCATCGGCGCGGCGCAGCAAGTCGGCCGCCGGTCTTGTCACCTCACCGAGAATTCTCACGCCGAGGCCGGGACCAGGGAACGGGTGGCGGTAGACCATCTCGCGCGGCAAGCCCAACGCAACGCCAAGCTCACGCACTTCGTCCTTGAACAGTTCGCGCAGTGGCTCCAGCAGCTTGAGATTGAGCGTTTCCGGCAGCCCACCAACATTGTGATGCGACTTGATGGTGTGCGCCTTCTTGGTCTTGGCACCCGCGCTCTCAATCACGTCGGGATAGATCGTGCCCTGCGCCAACCACCTGGCGGCGGGCAGCTTCTTCGCCTCTGCCTGGAAGACCTCGACAAACTCCCGGCCGATGATCTTGCGCTTCTGCTCGGGGTCGGCAACCCCCTTAAGATCACCCAGGAATTTTTCGCTCGCATCGACTGCGATTACCTTGACGCCGAGGTTGCGCGCGAACATGTCCATCACCATCTGGCCTTCGTTGAGGCGAAGCAGGCCGTGGTCAACGAACACGCAGGTGAGTTGCGGGCCAATCGCGCGGTGAATGAGCGCAGCCGCAACGCTGGAATCGACGCCGCCCGAAAGGCCAAGAATGACTTCCTCATTGCCCACCTGTTCGCGGATGCGTGCGACGGCCGTTTCGATGTAGTTAGGCATCGTCCACGTCGGCTTGGCCTTGCAGATGTCGAGCACGAAACGCCGCAGCATCGCGGTACCCTGCTTCGTATGCGTCACCTCGGGATGGAATTGCACCGCATAGAAGCCGCGTTCCTCGTCGGCCATGCCGGCGATCGGGCAGCTCGGCGTTGATGCCATCAGCTTGAAGCCGGGGGGCATTTCAGTCACTTTGTCGCCGTGACTCATCCACACGTGCAGCATGCCGTGGCCTTCCGGAGTGCGCGTGTCCTCAATGCCGTCAAACAATTTGGTGTGGCCACGTGCGCGAACTTCGGCGTGACCAAACTCACGATGATCGCTGGCGTCCACGCTGCCGCCGAGCTGCACCGTCATCGTGAACATGCCGTAGCAGATGCCAAGCACCGGAACGCCTTGCTCGAACACGGCGGCGGGTGCGCGCAGATCGTGCGCCTCGTAGGTACTGGCGTGACTGCCCGACAGGATGATGCCTTCCGGGTTGTATTCACGAATGAATTCGTCGGATACGTCGTTCGGATGCAGTTCGCAGTACACGCCCATTTCACGAACGCGTCGAGCGATGAGCTGGGTAACCTGGGAGCCAAAATCGAGAATGAGAATGCCGCGTGCCATGGATTTGGGGAGAACGTTGGTAAGTCTGTCGACGATTTGCTAAGCTGAAAATGCGAAGGGGCCGCAGGGCCCCTTCAACGCACGTTACTGCTTTTTCGCGGGCGATTGTCCTGCCCCGGCCGCTGGCGCCGCAGCCGGCGGCGCCTTGGGCGGCTCCGGAAGCTTCAAGCCCTCTTTCTTCAGGGCGGCATCAATGCGCTGTTCGACGTCGGCGGACAGCGAGTCGGCCCATTTCATCGCCGTCTGAAACGTCTCAGCGTTAACCTTCGACTGACTGCCCAGCATCTTCTTGCCGAGTGGACTCTGGTAGAACTTGACCAGATCAGCCACTTCAGTAGCGCTGAAGGCGTTGTGATAAACGATCGTCACCTGATCGACAAGACCGCCAGCAGCATCAGCCTTGGCATTCAGTGCCGAGACGAACGCGTCGCGGGCAATGGTGAAACCCTTGTCGGGGAACTTCGGGTCCAGTTGCCGTACGCCGGGGACCCAGCTTTGAATCGTGTTGTTGGCGATTTGCTCGGGAATGGCCTTCACGCCGGTCAGTTCGAGCAGTGTCTTGATTTGCGCGCGCTTGGTTGCGGTCAACTCGTCAGCGTGCGCACCCGAATTGGCGAGCACGAGCGCAGATGCGGCGAGGAGGGAAGCCAGGAATTTCATGTTTCTACTTTAGTCGGCGTGGTAGTTGGGTGCTTCTTTGGTGATCTGCACGTCATGGACGTGCGACTCACGGATGCCAGCACCAGTGATTTGTACGAACTCTGCGCGAGCATGAAGTTCCGCAAGCGTCGCACAGCCGCAATAACCCATGCCTGAGCGGATGCCACCCTCGAGCTGGTGAACAACGGACGCGACGGGACCTTTGTACGGAACGCGCCCTTCGATGCCTTCCGGGACGAGCTTTTCGGCGGCGTTCTCGGTGTCCTGGAAGTAACGGTCCTTGGAGCCCGCCTGCATCGCGCCCAGCGAACCCATGCCGCGATACGACTTGTAGGAGCGCCCCTGGTAGAGGACGACTTCGCCGGGCGCCTCCTCGGTGCCCGCGAACAAGCCACCGAGCATGACGCAATCGGCGCCGGCTGCCAGTGCCTTGACAATGTCGCCCGAATAGCGGATACCGCCGTCAGCAATGATGCCGACGCCCGAAGAATGGATCGCGTTGGCCACAAAGTCCACGGCAGTAATCTGCGGCACCCCGACGCCCGCGACCATGCGTGTTGTGCAGATCGAGCCCGGTCCGATACCCACTTTCACCGCATCAGCGCCTGAGTCAACCAGCGCCTTGGCGGCCTCGGCGCTGGCGATGTTGCCGCCGATCACCTGTGCCTGCGGGTAGTTGCGTTTGACCCAGTTGACGCGATCAAGCACGCCTCGCGAATGACCGTGTGCCGTATCGACCACAACGAAGTCAGCGCCCGCCCCCAACAGAAGTTCCACACGCTCTTCGGTACCTTCACCAACGCCAACCGCCGCACCAACTCGCAGTCTGCCCTGTTCGTCCTTACAGGCGTTGGGATGCTCGGTCGATTTCTGGATGTCCTTCACCGTAATCAGACCACGCAGCTCGAATGCCTCATTGACCACCAGCACACGCTCAAGACGGTGCTTGTGCATCAGTGCTTTTGCCTCTTCGATGCTGGCGCCTTCCCTGACGGTGACCAGCCGCTCGGCCGGCGTCATGATGGCAGTCACTGGTTGATCTAGATTGGCTTCGAAGCGCAGATCGCGGTTGGTGACGATGCCGATAAGGCGCTTGCCCTGAAGCACCGGCACACCCGATATCTTATTGTCGACGGTGATGCCCAGTACATCGCGAACTGATGCATCGGGGCCAACAGTAATGGGATCTTTCAATACGCCCGACTCGAAGCGCTTGACGCGCGCCACCTCACGTGCCTGATCCTTTGCCGGCAGATTCTTGTGGATGACCCCGACGCCACCCGCCTGCGCCATCGCGATGGCGAGGCGTGACTCGGTAACGGTATCCATCGGCGCCGACAACAATGGCAGACGCAGACGCACCTGCCGGGTCAGCCGGGTGCCGAGGTCAACGTCGCGGGGAAGGATTTCGGAGTAACCGGGGACGAGCAGTACGTCGTCGAAGGTGAGGGCTTTGGCGCGAATGCGCATTTGAAATTCCCAAAAACCGTATTCTACTCAGCTACTTCGGCAGCCCCGGAAGCAGCCATACTACTTCTGGTCGCCGGCTTTTTCCGGTTTGGCGTCCTTGTCGGCTTTGTCGGCCACAGCGCCTTTCTTTACTTCAACCTTGATGCGATCTTTCAGCGCCCCAAGGTACGCGGTTGACAGGTCACCACCAACCTGGGACGCCAGACGCTGGCTCAGTGCTTTCAGCTTGTCTGGCGTAGGCGCCTCGGGCTCGACAACCTTCAGCACTTTCACTACCGTGTATCCGCCAGCGTCATTGCTACCACCCACCACAGCGCCGCCTTTGGCAAGGTCAGCGGCGAAAATTTGCTTGGCAAGCGCAGCGTTGACATTCGGCAGTGGCGCCTGGCGTACGAGCTTTTGCGCGGCACCGAACGTGAGCCCGGCATCCTTGCCGGCGGCGAGGGCAACGACTTTCTCAGCTCCCGCTTTGGCAGCGAGCTCCGTGGCGAGCTTGCGCTGCAGTTGCTGGGCGATTTGCGCCTTCACGTCATCGAACGGCCGTACTGCCGACGGTTTATAGTCAACCACGCGCGCGGAAATCAGGCTGTTGTTGCCGAGATCGATGGCTTCCGAGTTCTTCTTGGCTGCGACGTTGGCCGGCGCAAACACGGTTTGCACAAACTTCTGGTTGCCTGCGGCGATCGCCTGCACTTGCGCGCGCGTCAGCCAGTCTGTCTTTTTCACCTCAAGCTTGAGCTCCTCCGCCAGTTTGGTATAGCTGTCGCCTTGCTCATAAACGCGGTTCTGGAACTTTTCAGCGTTTTCGGCGAAGAGCTTCGACGCCTTCTGCTGCTTGATTTCGCCTTCGAGTTGCGCGCGAACTTCATCGAGAGGGCGCGTCCGCTCCGGCTTGACTTCGACGAGGCGAATAATGTGGAAGCCGAAATCAGACTCGATCGGACCGCGGACTTCGCCCGCTTTCATGGCAAACACGGCCTCTTCGAAAGGCTTCACCATCTGGCCACGGCCAAAAAATCCCAGATCACCGCCCTGCGCAGCAGAACCCGGGTCCTTCGACTTCTGCTTCGCCAACTCGGCGAATTTCTCCGCGGAGGTAGCGGCCTGCTTCGTCAATGCCTCGGCTTCCGCGCGTACCGCGTCTTTCGCGGCGGCCTTTGGCTGGCCCTTTTCGTCCTTGTCGACGCTCAGCAGGATATGGCTTGCACGCCGCTCTTCGGGCGCTGAAAACTCCTTGATTCGCTTTTCATATTCCGCCTTCAACTCATCGGCCGAGACCGTAGCCACACTCTGAAAAGCGGCCTGGTTCAGCTGGAGGTACTCAATCTTGACTTGTTCCGGCGCCCGATAGGAGTCCGGGCTTTTGTCATACTCGGCCTTGATCAGGGCGTCATCCACCTTGGCCTGCGCGATGAAGGCGGCGGGCTCCAGCGTCGCCACCTGGATTTCGCGTGCCTGCTCTGTGAGCTTTTGATAGAGCGCAGCCTGGGCGGCGCTAGAGAAGTTGGTGCGTGTCAGCACGTCCTGTAGTGGCTGTTGCGCCAAATCACCACGGAGGCGTGATTCGTAGCTCAAACGGGTGAAGCCGTTCGCACGCAGCAATTCGTCGTAGCGCGCTTCGGAGAATTTGCCCCCGTCCTGAAAATCAGGCACTTCGAGAATGGTCTTGCGCAGCTGCGCGTCGGGCGCGGTCAGTTTGAGATCCTGACCAACCACTTGCAGCAGGCGCTGGTTCACTACGCCATCGAGCACCTGTTGACGCACTTCCGGGTTATCGAACATGGCCGGATCAAAGCTCTTGCCCAGCACCCGGCGCATCTGATCCTGCTGTGCACGCAGCGCGTTCTCGAACTCCTGCGGCGTGACGCCCTGGCCACCAACCGTAGCGACATCCTTGTCGCTGCCGATATTGCGCACGTAGCTGTCGACACCAACAAAGGCGAACGGCAACACCAGCAATGCCAGGACAAACTGGACGAGGCGTTTGTTTTTGTGAACGAAATCAAACATGGGCTTCTTCGAAAAAACGCTGTCCGTCGTGAGAGGGCAGCTGGCCTGGAACGATCCGCAACGGGCGACTGCAGTTGCTGACTGCTGACATTGATGGCACCTGTCAATCTCGGTGCAGATACAAAAAAGGCGAACTTCCGTTCGCCTTTTTCATGTCATCTGGTTGGCGGAGTGGACGGGGCTCGAACCCGCGACCCCCGGCGTGACAGGCCGGTATTCTAACCAACTGAACTACCACTCCGCTGTGATCGCCCGGCACTTGCATACCGCTTGATCTGGTGGGTGCTGAGGGGATCGAACCCCCGACATTCGCCTTGTAAGGGCGACGCTCTACCAGCTGAGCTAAGCACCCGAACCCGACACTTTTTTATCAGCACCGAGTGAGGGTCGCCGGAATTTCACAATTTCTTGTTTCGATCCAGCGAAGCCTGCTAGTTTATCGCATCTTTCAAAGCTTTGCCAGCGCGGAACTTCGGAACCTTGGCTGCCTTGATCTTGATGGCAGCGCCTGTGCGGGGATTGCGCCCGGTGCGAGCCGTACGCTTGCCAACGTAAAAGCTGCCGAAGCCGACGAGCGTCACGACGTCGCCTTTCTTCAGCGCCACCGAGATTGCCTTGATCGCTCCGTCAAGTGCACGCGTTGCGGCGGCCTTCGACACGTCTGCGCTCTTGGCGATGCTCTCGATGAGTTCTGCTTTATTCATCTTTGTTGTCCCCTTTCACCATTGGTTTGGACTTGAACAATATTCCGCTTCAACTGCCGTCGGTGCAGCGTGTGTGAAGCGAGGTTTGAAAAACGTAGGGCGCGAGTCTACTACGAAACGCGCGCGATGCGCCGCTGCACGGCGCTTTCATCGACTTGCATCAATGCTTTACAACTGTTTCTGCCTGCACTGCCGGTTCCGCGGACGAGGGCGCAACGACTGCGGCAACATCATCCGACAGCGGCACTGGCGAGCGCTCCAGCGCAACGCTCAGGACCTCGTCGATCCATTTGACAGGCCGAATTTCCAGGACATTCTTGACTCCGTCCGGAATGTCTGCGAGGTCCTTGACGTTTTGCTCGGGAATCAGAACTGTCGTCAGGCCGCCGCGCTGGGCCGCGAGCAACTTTTCTTTCAGACCACCAATCGGCAACACCTCTCCGCGCAGCGTAATTTCACCGGTCATGCCAACAGTCGCCTTTACCGGGATGCCAGTTAGCGTCGAAACGATGGCGGTGGTGATCGCAATACCAGCGCTCGGCCCGTCTTTCGGCACCGCGCCTTCCGGGAAGTGCAGATGCAGATCATGCTTTTCGTAGAAGTCGGGCTTGATGCCAAGTTTGCGTGCTCGGGCGCGCACCACGGAAACAGCCGCTGCCACGGATTCCTGCATGACGTCGCCAAGTTTGCCGGTGTGACGCACGCCGCCTTTACCAGGCAATGCCACCGCCTCAACGGTCAGCAGGTCGCCGCCAACTTCGGTCCATGCCAAGCCATTGACCTGGCCGACCTGGTTGATCTTCTCGGCGATCCCGAACGTGAATTTGCGTACGCCCAGATAATCGGAGAGGTTCTCCGCAGTAATGGCCGAGGAAGCCTGCGTCTTGTCGGTCAGGATGCGCTTGATCGTCTTGCGGCACAGCTTGGAAATTTCACGTTCGAGCGAACGCACGCCAGCTTCTCGAGTGTAGTAACGGACGATGTCGCGGATGGCGTCTTCACGCACGTCAATTTCACCGTCCTTGACACCATTGTTTTTGATTTGTTTCGGCAGCAGATATTTCTGCGCAATGTTGACCTTTTCGTCCTCGGTGTATCCGGACAGCCTGATGATTTCCATCCGGTCAAGCAATGGGGCTGGCAGATTAAAGCTGTTGGCGGTTGCCACAAACATGACGTCGGACAGATCAAAGTCCACTTCGACATAGTGATCGGCGAACGTGTGGTTTTGCTCGGGATCAAGTACTTCGAGCAACGCCGACGCCGGATCGCCGCGGAAGTCCTGCCCCATCTTGTCGATCTCGTCGAGCAGGAACAACGGGTTGCGCACTCCAACCTTCGACAGATTGGTCAACACCTTGCCCGGCAGCGAGCCAATATAGGTGCGACGGTGCCCGCGGATTTCAGATTCATCGCGCACGCCGCCCAATGACATACGGACGAATTTCCGGTTCGTAGCTCTGGCGATCGATTGACCAAGCGATGTCTTGCCCACGCCGGGCGGCCCCACAAGGCACAAAATCGGCGCCTTAACCTTGTCCACACGTTGGTGCACTGCGAGGTACTCAGTAATGCGCTCTTTGACCTTTTCGAGTCCGTAGTGATCGGCCTCCAGTACGTCAATCGCCTTGCGCAAGTCTTTGGAGACCTTGCTCTTCTTTTTCCAGGGCAAGCCGGTCAGCACATCCAGGTAGTTGCGGACCACCGTTGCCTCGGCCGACATCGGCGACATCATCTTGAGTTTCTTGAGCTCGGCCTCGGCCTTCTCCATGGCCTCTTTGGACATGCCCGCTGCCTTGATCTTTTTCGAGAGCTCTTCGATCTCGGCCTGATCTTCGCCTTCGCCGAGTTCTTTCTGGATCGCCTTTACCTGCTCATTGAGGTAATACTCGCGCTGGCTCTTTTCCATCTGACGCTTGACGCGACCGCGGATGCGCTTTTCAACCTGCAGGATGTCGATTTCCGCCTCGATCAATCCCATCAGATGCTCGATGCGTTTGGCAACCGATGGTAACTCCAGCACTTCCTGCTTTTGTTCAAGCTTGAGAGGCAAATGGGCCGCGATTGAATCCGCCAGACGACCGCCGTCGTCGATACCGGCCATCGAGGTCAAGATTTCGGCCGGAATTTTCTTGTTCAGTTTGACAAACTGGTCGAAATTCGCAAGCAGCGCACGACGCAGCGCTTCCACTTCCGCCGTTCCGTCCTCGGTGGAGCCCACGGCACGGGCTTCTCCGGAGAAGAATTCACCGTTGTTGGTCAACGCGGTCAGCAGCGCGCGATGCAGCCCCTCTACCAGCACCTTGACAGTGCCGTCCGGCAGTTTGAGCATCTGCAGTACCGTCGCCACGCAACCGGTTTCGTAGAGATCCTCGGGCGTGGGGTCGTCCTTGGCCGCCGATTTTTGCGCGACCAGCAGAATGTGCTTGCCACTTTCCATCGCGACTTCAAGCGCCTTGATGGACTTGGGACGCCCGACGAACAGCGGAATCACCATGTGCGGGAATACCACCACGTCGCGCAGCGGCAGCAGCGGATAGCTCAGCGTTTCGTCGCTATCGTGTAGTTCAAGGTTCGATTCAGACATGGCGAACTTTCATAACTTCGCGCAAACCGCGCGGGCCGGAGTGGCCGTATGGTTGCCGCTCAGGCAACCTTGCTTGGTTCGCTGTAGATCAATAGCGGGCGCGCAGTGTTTTCGACCGTCGATTCGTCAATCACTACGCGTTCGAGATTTTTGAGTGACGGCAAGTCGTACATGATGTCAAGTAGCAGCGATTCAACTATGGATCGCAAACCACGCGCGCCAGTACGTCGCTTGATCGCACGCCGGGCTATCGCAGAAAGCGCACTGTCACGAACCTCCAGCTCGACGTTTTCCAGGCGGAACATCTTCTGGTACTGCTTGACCAGCGCATTCTTGGGACGCACGAGGATGTCGATGAGCGCCGATTCACTCAACTCATCCAGCGTCGCCACCACTGGCAGTCGCCCGACAAGCTCAGGAATCAATCCAAAGCGGATCAGGTCATCGGGTTCGGTGTCACGCAACAAAGTACTGATCGTGCTGCGATCATCCGGTGACACAACTTCAGCGCCAAAACCGATTCCGGTTTTCACCGAACGCTGGCGAATGATGCGGTCAAGCCCTTCAAATGCACCGCCTACGATAAACAGGATGTTCGCTGTGTTGACAGTGACAAATTCCTGGTTGGGGTGTTTACGCCCGCCCTGTGGCGGCACCGAGGCGTTGGTACCTTCGATCAGCTTCAGCAATGCCTGCTGCACGCCTTCACCTGATACGTCACGGGTAATCGACGGGTTCTCACCCTTGCGCGAAATCTTGTCAATTTCGTCGATGTAGACAATGCCGCGCTGCGCCCGCTCGACATCGTACTCGCAGGTCTGGAGCAGCTTCTGAATGATGTTCTCGACGTCTTCGCCGACATAGCCAGCTTCGGTCAAGGTGGTGGCGTCGGCGATGACGAACGGAACATCAAGTAGGCGCGCCAGCGTTTGCGCCAACAGGGTCTTTCCGGATCCCGTCGGCCCTACCAGCAGGATGTTGCTCTTGGCCAGCTCAACATCGTTGTCCTTGAGATTGGCGTCGATACGCTTGAAGTGGTTGTAGACCGCGACAGAGAGTATCTTTTTTGCGTGCTCCTGCCCGATCACGTACTGGTCGAGTTTGTCGCGGATTTCGTGCGGCGTCGGGAGTCGCTTGGTGCCACCCTTGTCCGCGGTTTCGGCCTGGACTTCTTCCTTGATGATGTCGTTGCAGAGGTCGATACACTCGTCGCAAATGAACACCGAAGGGCCAGCAATCAGTTTGCGCACCTCATGCTGACTCTTGCCGCAAAACGAACAGTAGAGAAGCTTGTCGTTCGAAGATTTTTCGGCCATAAAACTAGTTGATCAGGCAGGACGCCACATGCGTTTCTGGCAGTGTAGCGCTTTGCCGAAACAAGCGCAGGCACACGCATAGACGGAACAAAATGCCGGCCCAGTGGGGCAAAAAAGTGTTGTACCGAGGTCGTCTGGCGCCGCGCAAGCGGTTGCCGTTCAAAACGACATCAAGGCTACCGGTACTGCGGCCGGCTTGGTCAGACTGCTTCGCCTCGGCTTTCGAGTACGCGGTCAACCATGCCGAATTTCAGCGCTTCGTCGGCAGTCATGAAGTTGTCGCGGTCGGACGCACGGTCAACTTCCTGAAGATCCTGGCCCGTGAACTCAGCCATGTGTTTGTTGTAGCGCTGCTTCAGGCGAACGATGTAATTGGCATGTCGCTCAATGTCAGAGACCTGACCGGAGAAACCACCCGAAGGCTGGTGGATCATGACGGTGGAATTGGGTAGGGCAAATCGCTTGCCCTTGGTTCCCGCTGCCAGCAGGAAGGCCCCCATCGACGCCGCCATGCCGATGCATAGCGTACTGACATCAGGCTTGATGAAACGCATCGTGTCGAAAATTGCCATGCCCGCTGACACCGATCCACCGGGCGAATTGATGTAGAAGCTGATGTCCTTCTCGGGGTTTTCTGACTCGAGAAACAACAATTGCGCCACGATCAGATTGGCGGTCTCGTCGGTCACCGGACCGACCAGAAAGATCACCCGTTCCTTGAGCAGTCGCGAGTAGATGTCGAATGCACGTTCGCCCCGGCCACTCTGCTCGATGACCATCGGCACCAAGCCAAGTCCCTGCGGGGCCACGGAGGCGGTCGCAAACGGATCAACGGCACCGATGCTCGCGAGGTGGGCAGATGGTGGATTCCACAGATTCATGAGGTATTCCTGTTGGCGGAGCGTGCCGGGAGAATTCCCGGCCCTCAACCAATGATTGCGACCAAGCGAAAGATTTCAATACTGCGCCAATTTGGTCGGCGCCGCAATCGAATCCACCAATCAGGCGGCCTGGCCGATCAGCTCGGCGAACGGCACCACTTTCTCGCTGACTTTGGCCTTGGTGAGCACGAAGTCAACCACGTTCTGTTCGAGAGCAACCGCTTCAAACTCCGACAAGCGGCGCTCGTCCTGGTAATACCAGGCAACAACCTGCTCCGGCTTTTCGTAGCTTTGCGCCTGCTCGTTCAGCAAGGCACGCACCTGTTGCGGTGTTGCCTGCAGGTTGTTGGCGCGCACCAGCTCACCGACAATCAGGCCCATCGCAACGCGATCGGTAGCTGCGGGCTCAAATGTTGATGGCGACAATTGCGCGTCAGCTTCCTTGCCGCCACGCGACTTCATTTCCTCAATGGCGGCCTGGACCATGCGGTCAGCCTCCGCTGCTACCAGTGCCTTGGGAATTTCGAGCGTCGCCTGAGTGCGCAGGCCCCGGAAAACCTGGTCGCGCACGCTTTGAAATACACGGCGCTTGCGTTCAAGTTCAAGATTGCCGCGGACCTCTGCTTTCAATGCATCGACGCTGCCACCGGAAACGCCGAATGCTTTGGCAAACTCTGAGTCAACCTCGGGCAGCACCGGCGCTGAAACTTCCTTGGCGGTAAGTACGAACTTCGCGGTCTTGCCCGCGACATCCTTGCCGAAATAGTCGGCAGGAAACGTCAGCTCAAATGTCTTCGTTTCGCCTTTGGTCAAACCGTGGGCCGCAGTTTCGAATTCGGGCAACATGCGACGTTCGCCAAGGACCATGGCGAAGTCTTTGGCAGAGCCGCCCTGAAAAGCAACGCCGTCGATCTCACCGGCGAAATCAACAATCACGCGATCGCCGTCAACGCTCGCGCCATCCTTCGGCTCGTAACGGACACGCTGCTTGCGCAAAGTCTCGATGGTGCGATTGACGTCTTCGTCAGAAACCTCGACGATGGGACGCTCAATGGCAAGCGCACCGAGGTCAGCAAACTGGACTTCCGGGAACACCTCAAAGGTCGCGGTGAACTGGAAGTTCGCTGCGTCGGCTGCGTCCGCCTTCGGTTCAATGCGCGGATAACCGGCAACACGAAGCTGGTTCTGCTCGACCACTGCGCCGAAATTCTTGTTGACCTCGTCGGACAACACCTCAGAGCGCACTTGCGGCCCGTACGTAGACGCAACCATCTTCACCGGCACCTTGCCCGGACGGAAGCCGGACATCTTGACCGTACGCGCCAGGCGCTTGATGCGGGACTCGGTTTCCGACTCGATAGCGGCTACCGGAATGCTCATCGTGAAGCGACGCTCAAGCGTGCTCAGTTGCTCGATCTGCGTGGACATGCTTTTCTTTCCATCCGAACGCCGTGCCTGCGTTCGCTCAAAGTTTTCTCAAAACATCTGGTGGCTGCACGCTGCGCGCAGTCAACGGCAAATTGCCGCCACTGCGCCCGCGCTGGCGGGCAGCCGAAGCCATCATGGTGGTGCGAATGGAGGGACTCGAACCCACACACCTTGCGGCGCTGGAACCTAAATCCAGTGCGTCTACCAATTCCGCCACATTCGCTTAACCTTCTATTATAGCTACCCCTAACTGCGGCCCTGGCCGTATTCCTGTCGCCATGGCGGTCGATCAGCACTACGAAAATTTTCCGGTTGCGTCGGTGTTGCTGCCCCGGTCAATTCGACCCCATGTCGTCGCCATCTACCGCTTTGCCCGGCATGCCGATGACGTCGCTGACGAGGGCAATGCCGCGGCTGAGAAACGTCTGGAGGCGCTGGCAAGCCTTGATCGTGAAGTACGCGCCATGTTCGCGGGAACACCGGCGTCAGAACTGTCGCTGCCAACCGTACGTGCGCTGTACGGGTTACGGATCGCTTACCCGCAGATGACGGCCGAGCCGTTCACCGACCTGCTTTCTGCCTTTGCCCAGGACGTGGTTAAAAAACGGTACGACGACTTTCCGCAGTTGCTGGACTACTGTCGACGCTCTGCCAACCCGGTCGGACGGCTGATGCTGGCACTGATACAGGTAGGCGACCCGCAGGCGCTACGCGCCAGTGATCAGATTTGCAGCGCACTGCAACTCATCAACTTCTGGCAGGATGCAGCCGTTGACGCATCGCGGGGACGAGTCTATGTACCGCAGGAAGACTTTCGCGCGCTCGGGCAAACAGACGCGAGCTTCCCGCAGTATCCGGCGCATCGTGCGCTAGTGCAGCGGCAGTGTGAACGAACTCTGGCAATGATGACGGAGGGCACGACGCTGCTGCGTTTTCTCTCCGGGCGATTCCGGATTGAAATAGCCATGACCATTGCCGGAGGACTGCGAATCCTGGAAAAGATCGCCGCCAACGACTACGATGTGACACGGCGCCCGGTGTTGCGCTGGTACGATTTGCCCCGCCTCATCATCATCGCGTGGACGGCCTGGCGCAGGTCGCGACGCCAACAGCCGGCCAGCCACTCATGACTCCCGACGAGTATTGCCAGGACAAAGCAGCACAGTCTGGCTCCAGCTTCTATTACGCCTTCCGGCTGCTACCTGCTGACCGGCGACGCGCCATCACCGCCTTCTATGCTTTTTGCCGCGAGGTCGACAACATAGTCGATGAAGTGAGCGATGTGGACGTCGCACTGAGCAAACTCGCATACTGGCGACGCGAAATCGACAACCTTTACGCCGGACAGCCGCAACATCCGGTGACGCAAGCGCTGTCGCCGCACATCGCTCCACTGCACCTGCCACAGACGGCCTTGCATACCGTGGTAGACGGCATGCAGCAGGATATCGACAAATCCCGTTATCTGAATTTCGACGAGCTCGCTTCATATTGCTACAAGGCGGCGGGCGTGGTGGGCGAGGTGAGCGCCCGCATCTTCGGCATTGCCCGGACCAACAATCCGGCCACACTCGAATACGCTCGCACGCTGGGCGAAGCGCTACAACTCACCAATATCATTCGCGATGTCGGAGAGGACGCGCGGCGCAATCGCATCTACCTGCCGCAGGAAGATCTGGATCGGTTTGGGGTGTCATCGTCGTCGCTGCTGCGTGGCCAGCCGAGCGGTGATTTTCAGGCGCTCATGCGTTTCCAATTCGAACGGGCAGCAGGAACTTATGAGCGGGCCTATGCATTGCTCCCGGCAGAAGATCGCCGGGCGCAACGGCCGGGCCTGGCGATGGCAGCAATCTATCGCGCCCTGCTCGACGAAATTCGGCATGATGGCTTTCGGGTGCTCGAACATCGTGTCGCGCTGACGCCCGTGCGGAAGCTCTGGATCGCGTGGAAGACCTACCGTTTCGCATGATGCGCATAGCAGTCGTCGGGGCTGGTTGGGCCGGCTGCGTGGCAGCCCTGACCCTTGCGCGGCGCGGCCATGCACTGACAGTCTTTGAGGCGGCGCGAATAGCCGGTGGTCGCGCGAGACGGGTGGAACACAACGGTCGCACATTCGACAACGGACAACACCTGTTGCTTGGCGCTTACCAGCGTACGCTCGCCGTCATCGCGAGCCTGCATGGTCGCGATGACGAGTCGGCGTTGCAGCGACTGCCGCTACTGCTGCAGACCGCGCCACGCCTTCGCCACGAAATTCTGGTGCGTGCGCCGGCGCTGCCGGCGCCGCTGCACTTGCTCGTTGCCTTGGCCTGCGCGCGGGGTCTGACGATTTCCGAACGCGCGGCGACGTTGCGTTGGGCTGGACTCGTTCTTCGCGGCAAATCGCCAGTGGACGAGTCATGGACCGTTGCAGAGCTGATAGCAGCACAGCCCGCCGCCCCACGCGACCTGCTGTGGTCCCCGCTGTGTGTGGCAGCGCTCAATACGCCAGCCGAGAACGCGTCGGCCACCGTGTTCGTGGAAGTACTGCGAAGATCATTCAATGGCAGCACGGAGAACAGCAGCCTCGTGGTCCCGCGCGCTGATCTGACTGAACTGCTGCCAGCACCGGCGTTACGTGAAGTAGCGACGCTTGGCGGTGAGCTGTGTCTCGGCGCGCCAGTGGAGAGCGTCTCCCGCGCCGGGCTGGCCGGGGCGAGTGTCCGGGTCGCGGGCGTCGAGCGACGGTTCGACGCCGCAATCATCGCCACCGGGCCGCAACATGTCGCTCGGCTGCTGCCTTGGGACACATCGGGGCTCGCGACAAACCTGGCATCGCTCCGTTACGAACCGATCAGCACCCTGCATTTCGAATTTGCGTATGTGTTTCCGGGCGTTGATCCGGCGGTTCCCATGCTGATGCTCGATGGCGATCCGGGGCAATGGCTGTTCTGGCATCAACTGCCCAATGGTCATCAGCGGGCCAGCGTCGTCATCAGCGCCCATCATCGAGAGGAGCCGGAAGCGGCCATCGCAGCGGCAACGCTCGCGCAACTGCAACGCAGCTACCAATTGCCGGCACCGATCTGGCAGCGCCTGATTACCGAGAAGCGTGCCACTTACGCCTGTACCCCAGTGCAGCGGCGCCTGTTGCAGGCGCTACCCGCGCAAATCGGCTGCATTTACTTCGCCGGGGACTGGTGCGTTCCCGAGCTGCCGGCCACCCTGGAGTCTGCCGTTCTGTCAGGAGAGCGGGCTGCGGCCAGATTACAAGGAGACTTCGATGCCTGAGGAAAATTTCGTCGCAGCCCCGCCTGCTACGCGCCACGTCTTTGCCTACGGTTCGCTGATGTACCCTGCGGTGTGGTCGCGGGTCGTGCGTGGCCAATATCGTTCGCAACCCGCCACCGTCAAAGGCTTCCGGCGCGTCTGCGTGGATGGGCACGAACATCCGGCGCTGGTCGTCGCACCACTCGCGGCACCGCTCACCGGCGTGATTTACTTTGATGTTGGCAGCGACGATCTTGCGCGCCTCGATCACTTTGAGACCAGCAACTATGCTCGCGTTCTCATCGCGGCCACTGTCAATGGCGATGCGATCGCAGCGGAGGCCTATCTGGCCCTCAATGTCGAGGCCCTGATTGACCGCGACTGGGATGTCGCGCACTTTGAACAGACGGGGCTTTCACGCTTCCTTGCCGGCTACGCGACCGACAACGCACCGCCCGCTTAGGCACCACCCGCGACGGCGTGCTGTCTCATTCGAATGGCACGATCACGGCAACCCGGCGATTGCGGGCACGCCCCTCGGGAGTGTCATTGCTGGCGAGCGGACGATCAAAGCCGAAGCCGCGGCGTTCAAGATTTTCCGGCGCAAAACCGTTATTCGCCATTGCTGTGGCGACAGCCTCCGCCCGGCGACTGGAGAGGCCGCGATTCATGTCAGCGCTGCCAACATTGTCGGTGTGACCAAACAGTCGCAGACGGGTAATGCTCAGCGCATGCAGGTCCTTTGCCAACTGCGCAAGCCTGGTTCTGGCACTGTCGTTGAGCACATCGCTGCCGGTATCGAACAGCAGCGGCCCAGGCAGATTGAGCACGTAGCCATCCTCAGTCCGCTCAAAGCCGAGCGCCGCCAGACGGGCTTCTCTCGGCGGAGGCACCGAAGTTGGTGAAGCAGTGCTCGCACAACCGGCCAGAACAGCAACCAGCAATAGCGTCACCAGTACCCGAACAGCGTTGTGAGCTCCAGCAGTGTAGGAACTGATCATGATTTTCCCGTCTGTGATTTGCGCCCGCTTGCGGTCAGGCTGACAACATTGGAGGGCAGTCGCAGCGCCGCTGGATTGCGCGGCACGTTAGTGGCACAGCCGACCCGTATCGAGTCGTCACTGGGCAAGGCCTTGGCCCGGTACATCGCGAGGTCCGCAGCATGTACCAGCGTCTGCACATCCTCGCCATGATCGGGAAACACGGCTACACCGATACTGGCCCGGACGGGATTTGACCATCGATCTTCCGGCAGTGCGATGCCAAGCCACACCGTCAGGCGCTCGCCGAGCCGGACGGCATCGTCTACGCTCGTGATATTGGGCGAAATGACTACGAATTCGTCGCCCGCGAGCCGGGCGAGGAAATCGGTGCCGCGCAGTGCCCGGCGAATGCGGGCTGCCGTCGCACGCAACGCGGCATCGCCAACCGCGTGACCGTATTGATCATTGATCGCCTTGAGATGATCAAGGTCGATAAACAGCACCGCCAACGGCCGCCCCGTTGCATTGGCCTGATCGATCGCCTCATGCAATCGCGACTCGAACAGCGGCCGGTTCGGCAGTCCGGTCAGCGAGTCTGAGAACGCCATCGTTTCCAGATGCGCGTTGGAGGCCTTCAGCTCGTACTGCTTGCGCTTCAGTTCACGATTTTGTTCGGCCACCTGCGAAACCAGACGCTCGAAACTGCCAGTCAGCCGGTTCACCTCGTGCGCCCCACTCTGCGGCATCGGGGCCACAGTAGCCAGGTTGCGCAATTTGCTGACCTCTTCTGCCCACGCCGTCAGCTCGGCAACTGGCCGCAACATCGCGCGGCTCAGACTCTGGGCAACGATTACGCCAGCAAGCGCAGTGATTCCAAGCACGATGCCAAGTGTCATCAGCGCTCGACTGACGGCAGCCTGCAGGGCATTCTGATTCGGATTCACCACCAGCGTCGCCAGCAGCGGTCCGGCGCCGCCAGCGGCATCGTCGCGCAAGGGATATAGCACCGGCGAAGCGTCAATCACGCTGGTGACAAGCCGCGATACTTCAACGAGGGTTGACGGAAAGCTTGATTCGCCGGGGGCGACCACTTGAGCGACCAGTTTGCCGTTGCGGTCAAACACGGCAACCGAATCGTGTCCGGGACCAGTATCGAAGACGCGCAGCGAATCAGCGATCACGTCGTAGCCACCGAAGCGCACGGCAGCGGTGATGGTGCTGGAGGCAACATTGGCCTGAGTCAGGGCGGACAGACGACTGTGCTCGATCTGGGCACGCAGGAACAGGGTTGCCAGCGTCAGGCCGGCCAACGCCAGCATCGCCAGCAAGGTCAGCACCGTGATCAGCGTCGCGCGGCGGGCCAGCGAGTAGCGGCTGAAGAATTGCCGGAAAGTCATCGCGATTCTCCGGTGCCGGGCGCCGCCTTGGGCTTCTGACTGAGGCGCAACGCAGCGGCCGCGATGTTCAGATGGGTGCGTTGCAACGCTTCAAGATTGATCTCAAAACGCCAATCGGCACCGACCCGATAAGCGCCGACTACGCCACCGTCAGCGGTGAAGTCGGCAAAGTTGCTGAGCGTCAATATTGGCTGATCAGCCGCAACCGCCAGCCAGTCGCGCGGCGCCGGACGTACGTCGGCATTGAGCCAGAGCACCATGCAACCGGGGATTTGTGCCGGCGTTGTGATTTGACGCCACTGCACCGGGAGCCCGCGAATGGACACGTTCTGATCGGTCACCAGCGCGCCAGGCGCCAGCGCACCGCCGTGCGCGTAACAAACCGTCAACTGCTTGCGTGCCGGCGAGACCGGCCACGAGGTGTAGCGCGACAGGTTCAGGATCAGGTCGGAGAGATCACCACCGCCATCGGCAGCGTGTACGGTACCGCTGGCCAGTGCGCAGAACGCCGCCGCCGCAGTCAGGCTGGCTTTGGCGAAAGGCACAGTCACCCTGCGCGTCATACCGCCGCCGTCGCGCAGCATCGCCGACCAAAACGACAAAGGCGACCCTAAGGCCGCCCAGCGTAGGCCTGACCCGTCGGTCGGGTCAGGGCGTATCGGAAGCAGCCTTGGAAGAAGCCGCCGCAGGCGATGTTGCATCCGCCTTACCCCCGCTGTCTGCGCCATCGGTGGACACTGCAGTGCCTGCCGATGAGTCACCTCCACCACTTCCAGGCGTGTTGAATGTTTTTATTGCACGCACCGGACGGCCGGCCATGATGTCGGCAATCTGGTCGGCGTCGATAGTTTCGTATTCCATCAGCGCAGCGGTCATGGCCTCGACCTTGTCGGCATTATCCTGAAGGATCTTGGTCGACACGGCGTACTGCTCGTCGATGATGCGGCGGATCTCGAGGTCGACCTTCTGCAGCGTCTCTTCCGACACGTTGCGCGTCTGCGTGACGCTGCGGCCGAGGAACACCTCGCCTTCGTTCTCGGCGTAGACCATCGGGCCGAGCAGGTCGCTCATGCCGTAGCGCGTGACCATGTCGCGGGCGATCTTGGTCGCGCGCTCGAAGTCGTTCGAGGCGCCGGTCGAGATGTTCTTGACGAACAAGTCCTCGGCGATGCGGCCACCAAACAGCACCGAGATCTCGGTGAGCATCTGGTCCTTGTACAGCGAGATGCGATCGCGCTCCGGCAGCTGCCAGGTGACGCCCAGTGCACGGCCGCGCGGGATGATGGTGACCTTGTGCACCGGGTCGGCCTTGGGCAGGCTGGCGGCGACGATCGCATGGCCCGATTCGTGGTACGCCGTGGCGCGCTTCTCGTCTTCGGTCAGCACCATCGACTTGCGCTCGGCGCCCATGTAGATCTTGTCCTTGGCGCGCTCGAAGTCTTCCATGTCGACGAGACGCTTGTTGGCGCGCGCCGCGAACAGTGCCGCCTCGTTCACGAGGTTGGCGATGTCAGCACCCGAGAAGCCCGGGCAGCCGCGCGCGATCACGTGCGCCTTGACGTCAGCCGCGATCGGCACCTTGCGCATGTGGACCTGCAGGATTTGCTCGCGACCGCGGATGTCGGGCAGCGGCACCACAACCTGGCGGTCGAAGCGGCCCGGACGCATCAGCGCCGGGTCGAGCACGTCCGGACGGTTGGTCGCGGCGATCACGATCACGCCCTGCGAGCCCTCGAAACCATCCATTTCGACGAGCATCTGATTCAGCGTCTGCTCGCGTTCGTCGTTGCCGCCGCCGAGACCGGCGCCGCGCTGACGGCCGACCGCGTCGATTTCGTCGATGAAGATGATGCAGGGCGCGTTCTTCTTGGCCTGCTCAAACATGTCGCGGACGCGTGCAGCGCCAACGCCGACAAACATTTCAACGAAGTCGGAGCCCGAGATCGAGAAGAAGGGCACCTTGGCTTCGCCCGCAATCGCCTTCGCGAGCAGCGTTTTGCCGGTACCCGGCGAACCGACCATCAGCACGCCGCGCGGAATGCGTCCGCCGAGCTTCTGGAACTTGCTCGGGTCTTTCAGGAAGTCGACGATCTCGGTCACCTCTTCCTTGGCCTCGTCGCAACCGGCGACGTCAGCGAAGGTGATCGAGTTGTTGGTTTCGTCAAGCATGCGGGCGCGGCTCTTGCCGAAGCTGAACGCCCCGCCTTTGCCGCCGCCCTGCATCTGGCGCATCATGAAAATCCACGCCCCGATCAAGAGCAGGATCGGACCGAACGAGAACAGGATGGAAGTCAGGATCGACTGCTGCTCCTCCGGCTTGCCGGAGAACTTGACGTTGTTCTTGAGCAGGTCGTTGATCAGGTCCTTGTCGTAGCCGCCGGGGATGTAGGTGACTTTTTTGCCGTCGGAAGTGCGGTATTCGACGTTGCGGCCCTCAATGCTCGCCTCGGAAATCTTGCCGCCGCGCAGCTCCTCGATGAACTGCGAATACGCCACGGCGTCGCTCTTGCGGCTCGATTTGTCAAATTGCTGTACGACAGTCAGCACGACGAGACCGATGACGACCCAGATACCAATGTTTTTGAGCATGTTGTTCACGCGACACTCCGGTGACGGCCAGGCCCGCAACAGGCGGGGAGAGCGGCAGCCACACTTACCCACGATTTTAAGGGCGGGGCCGGTTTTTCAAGTGTGGCGCCGAAACGATCGGGCAAACCTTTGACTTGTGTCGTCAAATGCCGACAAAGTGCCTGATTCAGCGCGATCCACCATCGGCGCACGGCAACCAACAACCGATCACGGCTTCCCGGCGTGAAAAACGCAGGGACGGGTACGCTTCGACCCGTCTGGCGCAGACCGATGTCCACCCGCTACGGCTCAACATCTTTCTTCGTAAAGCGCCATTCAACGAGGGCTCAGCACGTCAATAGGCAGATTATCGACTTTGCATGAAATCTGGACACAGGCCCTATGCAAAGGTCGTTTCAGCGAAAAGATGCTGCAGCGTATGCGTGCGCTTACCTCTACCGCAAGCCACTGGCCAAAAGGTATATCTCTGCACTGCGATCCCGGGATGCGTCGGGTTTTCGGCTGACCACCGTCTTGAATTGCTGTTTGAGCTGCTGGAAAAATTCCTGATAGCCCGGCCCCTGATACGCCTTGGTCAAGAACTTGCCGTCGGGCTTCAGATGGGCCAGGGCGAACTCGGCCGCCAGTTCGCACAGGTAGATTGCACGCGGCGAATCGATTGCCGTCACGCCAGTCATGTTCGGCAGCATGTCGCTCATGACCAAGTCCACTTTGGCACCGCCCAGTGCTACCTCAACCTGCCGCAATATCTGCTCATCGCTGAAGTCGCCCTGAATGAACTCGACGTGGTTCATGCCCTGCATTTCCAGCAAGTCGATGGCAACAATCTTGCCGCTGGCGCCTACCTTCCTCGCCGCTACCTGACACCAGCTGCCCGGCGCCGAGCCGAGGTCGACAATCACGCCCCCAGTACGCAGCAGGCGATCTTTCTGGTCCAGTTCGATCAGCTTGTACGCGGCGCGCGAACGATAGCCTTCCTGTTTCGCGCGCTGCACATAAGGGTCGTTGACGTGCTCGACCAGCCAGTCCTTGTTTGACTTGTGACGTTTGCCTGCAGGATTGAGCATGAGGGACCGGGAACGAAAGGGCCAAAGCGGGTGACAAGGCCCGAATTATCGGTCTTCGAGTAACTGCCCCACGCGCAGGTGGGGCTTGCCGCGAGATAATTGCAGCCAATTCCGCCGAACAAGAAATACGAAAGCTCACATGGCCCCCACCTCCAGTCTGTCCTCCAGCGCCCGCCGCGCCCTGCGCGCGGCTGCGCACCATCTCGACCCGGTGGTGATGATTGGCCAGCACGGCCTCACCGCGACCGTGCTGCACGAGATCGACCTGGCGCTGACCGCGCATGCACTGATCAAGGTACGCGTGCAATCCGATGAACGCGAAACGCGCGAGGCCTTCCTTGCCGAGATTTGCCAGAAGATGGGCTGCGAGAGCGTGCAGCATCTGGGCAAGCTGCTGGTGCTGTGGCGCAACGCGGGTGAAAGCGGCGACGATGATGTCGCCGCCGGTCAGGATGCCGTCGCCGTCAAGGCTGCGTCCGGCCGCGGTCCGCGCAGCAAGCTGCCGCGCCAGGCAACGGCCTCGGCACCGCCGTCGCGTGCGCCTCGCAGCGCCGCCGCGCGTGGCGCCGACGAAGGCCGTAGCGGCCGCGAAAGCAACGCGACGGGTGAGCGACGTCGTTACGGCGAACCGATTCCGCCACCGCCACGTCGCGAAGGCTGGGCGCCGAAAAACCGGCGCGGCGCGGCCCGCTTCGGCGGCGACGATGGCGCGGATGGCGGCAGCAATGCCGGATACAGTCGCCGCCGTGACGCTGGTGAGGGTTTCGATGCACCGAGAGGACGAGCGCCTGCTGGCGGTGGTCGCGGTGCACCGCGCGGTGAATTTGCAGCACCGCCGCGTGGTCGCACGGGTGGCGCCAGTGGCGCCGGCGGCTCGGGGTATGGCCGCAGCGGCACCGGTGCCGCTACCGGCAGTCGGTGGGGTGAACGCCGCGACTTCGATGATCGCGGCAACAGCGGCGGCCGATCACGAACGGGTGGTGAAGGCGGCGGCTTCGCCGGTGACACCGGTGGTGGTCGGCGCCCGCCGTCGTCGCGGCAAGGTGGCGACGGTTGGGGCAATCGCGACGGCTTTTCCGGCAAACCGCGAGGCTTCGCGCCGCGCGGTGCAGGCGCCGCCGGTGGGCGTGCTCCGGCCAGTGGCAGCCCGGCAGCCAAGCCGCGCGCACGCCGCCGGCTCGGCTGATCGTCGGCCACTCGCGCGGCCCGACCAGTGTCAACGCCGCCCGGACAGCAATCGCGATCTCTTGTCGCGCAGCTATTTGGGCAACGAGGCAAGCGCCAATTGCAGTTGCTCAACGGGCGTCAGCGACACTGAAATGCAGATCGCATCGGTCGGCCGCTCCAGCGCATCGAACTGACTCCGCAGCAGCGACTCCGGCATGTAGTGGCCTTCGCGCGCGCGCATGCGGGCAGCGATTTCGTCGGCGTTGCCGTCCAGAAAAACCCAGTGCATCACAGCGATGTCTGCGGCCAGCGTGTCGCGATAGCGCTGCTTGAGTGCCGAGCAGGCTAGCACCACGCGCTCGCCGAGTGCAGCCCGGCTGCGCAGCTCGGCATTGAGTGACGCAAGCCATGGCTCCCGGTCTTCGTCGGTCAGCGGCGTGCCGGCGCGCATCTTCTCGACGTTGCCAGCCGGATGAAAGTCGTCGGCATCGAGCGCAGTTGCACCAAGCGCATTGGCCAATGCACGCGCCAGCGTGGTCTTGCCACAACCGGAGACGCCCATCACGATGATCGGCGTTATCACCTGCGCTGACACCTCGCTCAGTCCGCCTTCTTCACCGCATGTCCACCAAATCCGGCCCGCATCTGCGCCAGCAGCTTGGCGGCATAGTCGCCCCTGCCCTGGGTGGCAAAGCGGGTGGTCAGGGCGAGTGCGGTGACCGGCGCCGGAACGCCCAGCTCAACCATCGCCTCGACTGCCCAGCGCCCCTCGCCCGAGTCGGACACGTAAGGCGCAATCGCTGCGATTTCGTCAGGTTTGCGCAGCGCGGCGGCGGTGAGGTCGAGCAACCACGAACGCACGACCGAACCGTCACGCCAGGCCTCGGCAATCTCGGCGACCGGCATCGCGAAATCTTTCTTTGCCTCCATCAGGGCGAAGCCCTCCGCGAGCGCCTGCATCATGCCGTACTCGATACCGTTGTGCACCATCTTGGCGTAATGTCCGGCGCCGACCGCGCCCGCGTGGACAATTCCCTGCGTCGGCGATGGCGCCAGTACCTCCAGCAACGGCTTCAGTCGCTGGTAATCCGCTGCGCTCGCACCGGCCATCACGCAATAGCCGTTGGCAAGGCCCCACACGCCACCTGACACGCCGACATCGGCATAGTCAATGCCGAGTGCGTTCGCTTTGCCTGCACGGCGTAACGTGTCCTTGTAGTTGGCGTTGCCGCCGTCAACCAGCAAATCCCCCTTCGCCAGTTGCGGCAGCAGTGCCGCAATGGTCGCCTCGGTCACCTCGCCGGCGGGCAGCATGAGCCAGACAATTCGCGGCGTGGCAGCAGCACCGGCAGCAAGGGCTTCGGCAATGCTGCCGGCGGGACGAACCCGAGCCTCCGTTGCGGCAGCACGCGCCTCCTCGCTCTGGTCAAACGCGACGACGTTGACGCCGCCACGCGCCCAGCGACGGGCCATGTTGGCGCCCATCCTGCCCAGACCGATCAGGACTACTTGCATCTACTTTCCTCCGCCGAAATTCTTGTCTGCTAGGGGGCAGTCTGCGTGTTGTCAGACTGGCGGCGCGACGCGCTCGACCTCTTCCACCGTGGTCAGCCCGGTCGCGATCTTGTGCGCGCCGGACGCGCGCAGCGGCTTCATGCCATCGCGAAACGCCTGTTCACGGAGTTCATCCATGCCGGCGCCGCGATTGACCAGTTTGCGCATCTCCGGCGTCATCAGCATCACTTCGTACAGACCGGCACGCCCCCGGTAGCCGGTCATGCGGCAATCAAGGCAGCCGGCCGCCTGATAGGTGACCGCCGGTTTGCTCGCACGATAGGGTTTGGTCAGCGCCGCCCACTCATCATCGGGGATCGTCTCGGCAGGCGCCCGACAGGTCAGACACAAAGTTCGCACCAATCGCTGGGCCATCACTCCGACGACCGTGGAATTGACCAGATAAGGTGGCACGCCAAGATCAATCAGCCGCGTGATCGCGGTTGGCGCATCATTGGTGTGCAGGGTGGAAAGCACCAGATGCCCGGTCAGCGCAGCCTGCACGGCCATTTCGGCGGTAGCGAGGTCGCGGATTTCGCCGACCATGATGATGTCCGGGTCCTGGCGCATCAGCGTGCGCACACCGTTCTCGAAGTCAACGCCGATCTGTGGCTGCACCTGCATCTGGTTGAACAGCGGCTCGACCATCTCGATCGGGTCCTCCACGGTGCAGACGTTGACCTCTGGTGTGGCCAGCGTTTTCAAGGTCGAGTACAGCGTGGTGGTCTTGCCCGAACCGGTCGGGCCCGTCACCAGAATGATGCCGTGCGGACGGGCGATCATCTGTTCCCAGCGCGCCAGATCGTCGTCGCTGAAGCCAAGATCGCGGAAGTCGCGCAGCAGCACTTCCGGGTCGAAGATGCGCATTACGACTTTTTCGCCGAAGGCGGTGGGCATGGTTGCTACCCGCAACTCAACTTCAGTGCCATCGGGCGAGAGCGTCTTGATACGGCCATCCTGCGGTCGCCGTTTCTCGACAATTTCCATCCGGGCGAGCAATTTGATGCGACTTACCATCGCAGTCAATACCGCCTGTGGAATCTGGTAGACCTGATGCAGTACGCCGTCGATACGGAAGCGAACAACGCCGGAATCTCGACGTGGTTCAATGTGAATATCACTCGCGCGCTGTTCAAACGCGTACTGCCAAAGCCAGTCAACGATGCGGACAATGTGGCGGTCATTGGCGTCCGGCGTTGCGCCACCGGCCTGTACGCCAACCTGGACCAGCTGTTCAAACGAGGAGATGGCACTCTTGTCGTCCGCTGCCTTCTCCTGCGCCCGGCGCACCGATTGCGCCAGTGCGAAGAACTCGGCAACGTAGCGCTTGACGTCGAGCGGGTTGGCAAACACCAGTTCAACCCGGCGGCGCAACAACTGCGACAGCTCGGGAATCCACGAGCGCACGAACGGCTCACTGGTGGCCACCGTCACCACTTCCGGCGTCACTGCCACCGGCAGGATGCGATAGCGGTTGGCGTAGCTCGAGCTCATCACTGAGCCAACCGCCGCGAAGTCAACCTTGAGCGGGTCGATATGCAGGTAGGGCACCTGCAACCGGCCCGCCAGCCACTCTGACAAGGCTTCCAGCGTCAACACCCGCTTCGGCGGTTTGGCGCTGCGCCATTTCTGCTCTGCAACCAGCGTCAGCGGATGCTCATAGTTGCGGAATCGGGCGGTCGTTCGCAGCCCCTCAATCTGCGCGCTATCGACCAGATGGTCGGCCTCCAGCTCGCGCAAGACCAGGTCCAGCGTCATGGCGCGATCAGGTTGCGAAGGAGCCGCAGCGGGCGAAGGCGATCCGACGGGATGCAGGGGTTTCACAGCGGCCATGGCCTATTTTGCTACAGCCGGCGGACAATCCGGTCTGCCAACCGACAACTTTACGAAGGCGCGATGTTGCTGCGGGCCAGACTGTCGACAGCCGCATGCCGTTGCACCGGTGTTGCGACGCATAATTGCCGTCATCGTCCCGAACCGCTTTCCACATGCTCATCGACTGCGCGGCCTATATCGATGGCGTCCGTCAGACGCCGATGGACATTGAGGCAATCAGCGATTTTCTTGCTGCACCGCAACCACCCGGCGCCTTTGTCTGGGTTGCCCTGTTTGAGCCGCCGCCCTCGCTGTTGAGCAAGATGCAGGAGGAATTCAACCTGCATGAACTGGCCATTGAGGACACCAATCGCGGCTCGCAACGCCCGAAGCTTGAGGAATACGGCAGCACCCTGTTCGTGGTGCTGCACACCGTCGAGCGACATGGCGATGACTTTGTTGATGGCGAGTTGCACATCTACTGTGGCGAGCACTTCGTGCTGACCGTCCGGCATCGCGCGGAGACTGGCTTTCGCAATGTGCGCGCGGAACTCGAGCGTGAGCCGGCATTCCTGGCACTTGGACCGGGCGCCGCATTGCACGGGCTTCTCGACACCGTGGTCGATCGCCTGTTTCCAGAGGCCGATGCGCTGGAAGACCGCCTGGACGCGCTGGAAACAACCATCTTCGACGCCCGCACCGATCGCCGGGCAGCTGCCGAATCGCTTTACGCACTGAAGCGCGACACCATGTGCGTGCGTCGCGCGGTAACGCCACTGGTTGAGGTGTGCGGGCGCTTGCTGAACCACAAGCATCCAATCTTCCGCGACGCACTGCGGCCCTATTTTCGCGACGTGCTGGACCACGTCACGCGAATTGACGAATCGCTCGACAATCTGCGCGACATGGAAAACAGCGCCACGCAAACTAACCTGTCGCTGATCACGCTGGCTGAAAGCGAAGTGACCAAAAAGCTCGCAGGCTGGGGCGCGATATTGATGGTGCCGAGTATCGTGGGCACCATCTACGGCATGAACTTCAAGCACATGCCGGAACTGGAGTGGACCTACGGTTATCCGGCTGCGCTGGCATTGATGGTGGTCGGCGGGGCTGCGTTATGGGCGTTTTTCCGCAAGATCCAATGGGTATGAGCCAACCCGAAACCGTGCGCCCCGGTGCAACTTCGGGTGCAGCAATCTGATCAAGGCTGGATGGGGGAAAAGTGAGTATTGCCAGTTTCCGCGTGACGCTGACGGCTCTGGTGGTCCTGGCAACGCTCTGCTTATCGCCCGGCGCCTTTGCCAACAGCTTCGGCTCGCCTGTGTGTTCGATCACGCCAGCCCAGATGGATGCAGCCGACCTGACCGCAACGGTCATCAGCCCCAACGGCTGGTCAATCAACGTGCCCCTCTCGTATACCGCCGGTACTCCGCTCACCGTGGCCATTGCCAACAGCAACACCAGCAAGCAGTTCCGCGGGTTGCTGCTATGGGCGACCAATTCGGCTGGCACGCTGGTCGGCACCTGGACAGCACCCGCGGGCTACTCGACACCATCGTCCTGCGGGGGATCATCGTTGACCCATACCAGCAGCACCGCCAAGAGCCAGAGAATTTTCAGTTTTGCACCGCCTCTGGCGGGTAGTGGTACCCTGACCTTTCGCGCCGTTGTGACAGAGGAATGCGGTGCCGGGAGTTGCCGCTCGTGGCATGCATTCCCGAATGCAATCGCGGCGACTGAGTCGCTCTACACGCTCACTGTGGCGCGCACTGGCGATGGCACCGGTACGGTCATCTACAACCCGAGCGGGATCCAGTGCGGTGCCGTGTGCACGGCGGATTTTCTTGCCAATCAATCGGTCACCCTGCTCGCCTTGCCAGCCGCCAATTCGGTGTTCACGGCCTGGCAGGACTGTGACAGCACGACGAGCGATCAATGCACCGTCGCGATGAATCGCAATCGCACCGCGACCGCCGTGTTCCGGGAAGCGCGCATGGATGTCGACGGTAGCGGCCTGCCGACACGTTATGAGGCGGCGACTGACGGCGTGCTGGTGTTGCGCTATCTGCTCGGGTTGCGTGGCAGCGCGCTGGTGAATGACGCGCGCGCTGGCGGCGCCACCCGCGACGCTGCGCAAATCGCCACTCATCTCGATGCCCGATTGGCAGGCATGGATGTCGATGGCGACGGCAGCGTACGCGCGACGTCCGACGGGTTGCTGATCCTGCGCTACATGCTCGGCCTGCGTGGCGCCGCGCTGATTGCAGGCGCCAATCAGGGCTCGTTGACTGCGCCGCAAATCGAAGCTGCGCTGCTGACCTTGATGCCACAACCGGCACCGTAAGCGGATCCGGTCCGCAGCGCGCAGCGCTACATCTGCTTGAACAGATGCGAGAACGGGCGCGAGACCTTGAGCGTCTCTTTGTGGTTTTTCACCTTGACCGTTGCGTCACCACGGAAATCGCGCGTTACGCCTGCAATGGCGTTGACGTTGACGATGGTGCCGCGATGAATCTGCCAGAAGATGTTCGGGTCCAGCTCGTCGAGCAGCTCGCGTAGCGGCTTGCGGATGAGCGCTTCTTCGGTTTCGGTGACGACCCGCGTGTACTTCTCGTCGGAGTTGAAGAACAGAACGTCCTTCACGTCGATCAGTTTCAGCGTCGAGCCCAGCGAGGCCTTGATCCAGCGCATGTACTCCGGCGTCCCTTCAGCGCCGGAACGCATCTCGCGCTTGAGCGTCGCGATCAGCTGCGACATATTGTCCGGCAGCGTCGGCGCGTCCTTGTCGTCAGCCTCGATGCGCTCTTTCAGGCGTTCGATGGTGGTCTGCAAGCGATCTTCCTGAATCGGCTTCAGCACGTAGTCGACAGCACCACGCTCGAACGCCGCAACCGCATACTCATGGTAGGCAGTGACGAAGACGATGTGGGTATCGGGGCTGGCGTCGGCGATTTGTGTGGCCACTTCGAGGCCGGTCAACTCCGGCATGCGGATATCAAGGAAAGCGACTGTCGGCTTCAGGGCACCGATCAGTTCAACTGCGGCCAGGCCGTCCTCGGCCTCGCCGACGACGGTCAGCTCGGGCCAGAGTTTTTCGAGTTTCTTCTTCAGAAACTGGCGCAGCAGCGACTCATCTTCCGCGAGCACCGCCGACATTGTTTGCGTCATTCCCATTCGCTTACCCGTTTTCCTTCTGAATCCCTGAGCTGGCCGGTGACTACACGGACGATGTCCACCAGCCACCAGATACCAAGCCCGCCGAGGGTGAAGAGCATACCCAAGCCGCTACCGACGCGGCCAACATAGAAGCGGTGTACGCCAAAGATGCCGACCACCACGACCAGAATGAGCGCGATGGTACGCGACGACTCCGACGCGTCAGCGGCGCGCACCCTCGCCATCCGCACAGTGCTGCGGTAGTGCCGTGTGTCGTCGGCGGACCAGCGTGCAATGCGGCGGCCCTGCCCGTCATGGAAGTCGCGGGTGCCAATCCACACCAGATCAAGCACCACCCAGAGCAGCAGCGGCAACAGGAAGATGGGCACACCGCCGCTCAGGATGGACAGGATGCCCAGCATCGCCTGCGGCACGGCCGTGCGGCGGTGGCCGACGTAGAACCGGTGGGCCCCGAGCCAGCCAAGGGTGAGCGCCAGCAGACCGGTCGTCTGCACCATGTACGGCGAAATGCCCGCTTCGGCGTCGGCGACTTCACTGGCCACCATTGCCGGCGGCTCCTTCGGTACCCGCAGCAAGGCGCGTACGCCCGAAGGCGCGTTCGGCTCCACCACCAGCTCGCCAGTGTCGCCGTAGAGCATTTTCAGCCGTTCGCGGGTATTGGCGAGACCGACCCCGGTGCCGCCGGTCTGGGCGCCGCCGAGGCCAAGCCCGTTGTCGGCAACCAGCACTTCGACTTTTTCGCCCGCCATGCGCACCTGGATGGCGATGCTGCCGCCTTCGCGCTTCGGCTCCAGGCCATGCTTGATGGCATTCTCAACCAGGGTGGCGATCATTGTCGGCGGGAAGCTGATGCTGTTCAGTTCGACCGGCATGTTGATGGTGTAGGTCAGACGCTCGCCCATGCGGATACGCAGCAGGTCAAGATAGGCCCGCACCACCTCGATTTCGCGGCCGAGCGTGGACGTCGTCTCGCGCATCGTGGGCATCGCTGCGCGCAGGTAGGAAATCAGCCGCTCCAGCATGGTGCTCGCCTGCGGCGGATCAATCTCCTGCAACGCCTGCACGTGTGCCAGGGTGTTGAACAGGAAGTGCGGTTCGACCTGGGCGCGCATCACCATCAACCGGGCTTCGGCAAGCTGGCGGGCGTAGCTCTCGGAACGCTCGCGCGATTCGGCGATCACCGCGCGCTGCTCGCCACGGGTGGCACGTCCGGCGAATGCCCGCGTGATCAGCATCAGGAGAAATAGCGCCGAGAGAACGGTGAAGGCGATGCTGCCGAAGATCATCTTCTGCGCGTCGCGGCTGACCGTCGACTGGATGAGGTCGCGGGTATCAGGGTCGAGGTCTGGCGGCTCCTGCACCCGTGCGCCGTCGAGCATCACAAATGGCTGGCCGGGACGGTTGAACACGCTGATGGTGATCTTCTGGTCAGCCGGCGTGGCGGTGGCGCCAGGCGCCGCCGGTGCGGCCGGTGCACCGGGTGCGCGCGGTGGCTCGGGCGACTTCGGCATTCCGGGCGCAGCTGGCGGGCGGGGCGCCGCCGGCTGCTTCGGCGCTTTGGACGCTGCCTTGTCGGCAGCATCGGCGCTGGCAGCAGCGGCCGCTTTGGCGGCCTTCTCGGCAGCGGTGGCGGCCTCTGCTGCATCAGCGGCAACCTCCTTCGCGCGCGATTGCAGCTCCTGCAGCTGCTCCACACTGTGCTGTAACTCTTCGATCCGGTTGTTCAACGTATCGACGCTGCTTTCGCTGTCAACGCTCGCCGGATCGGCGCGCAGCTTGGCCGCCAGTTGCTCCAGTGCACGGCTGTCGCGCTTCACCACATCGCGCTGGGCGTCAATCAGCGCTTTCAGCTCGGCAGTGCTGTTGAGCGTAATTTCGCGTTTGCTGGTGCTCAGCTCACGCTCGACTTCGCTGATGGCGTTGTCCAGATCGCGCACCGTGGTCGGGTCCGATGCGATCACCCGCATGCCCAGCAGGCCTGAACGCGCCCGCTCCAGCACCTGCTTTTGCACGGCAAACTTGAACTCCTGCCTGGCGGCTAGTGATTTCAATTGCTGCTGCAATCGAATCGAATCAAACGGCACCGTGAACAGCGCCATCGCGACCAGCACGATCAGGCCGCCGACGATCAGCCGCCACCACGGAGTGCTGCCAAAGCCCTTCCACAACCGCGCGCCGACGCCGGGCACCGCCGCTGAAGCGCGTTCGGCCGGCACTGGTGGCACTGGCGGCACCGGCGGGATCGGGGGCGGTACGGGACGCTCGGGAATCGGAGGCGGATTGCTCGGGGCAGAACTCATGGCATTGGTGGCAAAAAGCTGGAGCGGGCTGTCGGTGGACGGCAAACAAATGACTTGAGCCTGAAGTCTGCCAGCGAAGTGTCAACACCGCGCCCCACGTGCGACGAAGCGCGGGCGCACTGGACCGCTCGCGGAAACCGGTCAGCGGCCATTGCCGCGCGCCTGCTGCCCACCATCAGGCTTCGCAGTTATCACAAGCGGACCGGCAACAGCAATATCACCAACCGACGGTTTAATAAGGCCTAGCGCGTAAAAATGACAAGAGTCGACTTTCCGTAAAATCCACTGCCAGCCCATACTAAACGGCGCCAAGCAAAAAAAGCCAATCGTCTACGCCTTGCGCCCAGACCGAGCACGCGAGCCCGAATGGGCAAGCGCGTACCCGCGCTACCATGGGATGTAGCCGTCATACCAGCAGGGCGGAACATTTGCGCGATCGGCCCGAACGCGCGGGAGGCAGTGATGCACGCAGCGACCGTCCAATACAACCACTCGCTGCCACCGGTTGAGCGGGCCATCGCAGAGTTGCTGGCCGCGGAGATTGACAGCGCTTTACCGGAGGCCGAGAACAAGGTCTGGCACGCGCATCCGGTGTGGTTTCTCGATGGCAATCCGGTCGCCGGCTACAGCAAACTCAAGGGCGGCGTGCGCCTGCTGTTCTGGAGCGGGCAGTCGTTTGACGAGCCGGGATTGGCGGCGGAGGGCAGTTTCAAGGCAGCTGAGGCGCGCTACGTGACTGCCGGCGAGGTCAACTTGCCGGACCTGCAACGATGGCTCGGCAAGGCACGTGACATCCAGTGGGACTACAAGAATCTGGTCCGCCGCAAGGGCAAGCTGGAGCGGTTGAAGTAGGCCGCGAGCAGGCCGGTGGCGGCGGGCAAAGCGTCGCTACTTGCCGCCCGGATTCGGCGAGAACAGGTCGAACTTGTTCGGCTTGCCCTTCCACTCGTCGGCATCAGCCGGCGCGGCTTTCTTGCGCGAGATATTCGGCCACTGCACCGCGTACTCAGCGTTCAGCTTGATCCACTTGTCAGCAATGTCGGAATCAGGCTTGATCGCGTCGGCCGGGCATTCCGGCTCGCACACGCCGCAATCGATGCACTCATCGGGGCGGATGACGAGCATGTTTTCGCCTTCGTAGAAGCAATCCACGGGACAAACATCGACACAGTCGGTGTACTTGCACTTGATGCACTGGTCGTTTACAGCGTAGGTCATGGCGAACGGTTGAAGGCAGTGAAGGGAAGCGAAGCAGGCGCCTGAAAAGCACAAGTCGGCTGCGTCCGGCCCCGTATTTTGCCGCAGGTGCAGCAATTCCCCGCCACCAGCGCGGGTTACCGCACTTGCCGAGCGGCCCGATTTGCCGACTGTTTGACCAGAATCAAATGGCAGCCCACGCTGTTTGTGGAGGCTGCTGGGCTACGGTCTACGCAGCGAGGTAGTGCGCCGCCAGCGCCGGATCGGCTGCCAGCGCCGCGAAATCCCCTTCGTAGCGCACGCTGCCGCGGTCGATGACCACGGCGCGGTCCGCGATGGCACGGGCGAAGTTCAGGTTCTGCTCGGACAGGATCACGCAAAGGCCCTCACGCTTCAGCTCCTTCACGCTATCGGCAATACGCTCCACCACGATGGGTGCCAGGCCTTCCGACGGCTCGTCCAGCAGGATCGCCTTCGGATTGCCCATCAAGGTACGGGCAATGGTGAGCATCTGCTGCTCGCCGCCAGACATCTGGCCGCCGGGCCGTTCGAGCATTTCGCCCAGCTTCGGGAACAGCGCGCAGACGCGGTCAACGCTCCAGCGCGGCGCGTCGGTCACTTGGGCGCGCACCGGCAGGCGGCCTACTTCGAGGTTTTCGGCGACGGTCAGGTCGGTAAAGATACGGCGCTCCTCGGGCACATAGCCCAGACCCAGCCGTGCAATGTGGTGCGGCGCCCGCCCGCCGATCTCGCTGCCGGCGAAACGTACGCTGCCCGCCATCTCCGGCAGCAAACCCATGATGGCCTTCAGCGTGGTCGATTTGCCCGCACCATTGCGCCCGACCAGTACCAGCACTTCACCGGCCCGAGCCGAGAAGCTCAGGTCAAACAGCAGCTGCGCGCGGCCATGATGCACGCTGAGATTGCGCACTTCAAGCATGCGCAGCCTCCGCCGGCGCAGCGGTGCCGAGATAAACGGCGCGCACTTCCTCATGCGATCGGATTTCGTCCGGTGTACCTTCGGCAATGATGCGGCCACGGTTCATCACGATCACGCGGTCAGCAAAACCGAACACCACATCCATATCGTGCTCGGTGAACAGTAGCGCCACGTTGCGCTCGCGGCAGGCGGCCAGGGCGTGCTTCATCAGCGCCTCGCGCTCGCCGGGCGCCATGCCCGCCGTCGGCTCATCCATCAACAACAGGCGGGGATCGTTGGCAAAGGCCATGGCCAGCTCCAGCCGCTTGAGATCGCCGTAAGCCAGCTCCGACGCCGGGCGATTGGCCTGTTCGGCCAGTCCCTGCTCTGCGATGAGAGAGTAAGCGTGCGTAATTTCTGCCCGATCCGCCCGCCTGCCAAGGGCATGTCGCAGCGATGTCAGTGCCCGCAAATGACTCATGCGCGCCATCTGCACGTTCTCGCGCACGGTCATCGAGCCGAACGTCGCGGTGATCTGGAAGGTGCGCGCGACACCCTGGCGAAACAGACGCTGCGGCGGCATGCCGGTGATATCGCGGCCATCCAGCCATACCTCGCCTTGGTCGGGGCGAATCTGGCCGTTGATGAGATTGAATGTGGTGGTCTTGCCGGCGCCGTTGGGGCCAATCAGGGCAACCGCCTCGCCCGCACGCACCACAAAATCGACACCGCGAACGGCCCGCACGCCGCCAAAGGATTTCGCCAGCGCACGCACCTGAAGCGCCGCCTGACCTGAGTCAGTGTTGACGAGCGTCACGCTGCGGCCCTCCGCGACCGCCACGCCGCAATCGTTCCGGCAATGCCGCGTGGAAACAACACCACCAGCAGCAGGATCGTGACCCCGAGCGCCCCGCGCCAATACTCGGTCGAGCGGGCCAACGTGTCCTGCAGCCAGGTAAACACGGCCGCCCCGATGATCGGGCCGAGCAGCGTGTTGATACCGCCGAGCAACACCATCACCAGCGCATCGACCGAGCGCGGAATGGCCATCACGTCGGGCGAAATGCTGCCCTTCGAGAAAGCGTAGAGCGCGCCTGCCACCCCGGCGATGGCGCCGGCAATGACGAACCATGCCCATTGCAAACCACGTGGCGACAAGCCGATGGCAGCCGCTTTCACCGGCGCGTCGCGGCTGGCGCGGACCGCGTAGCCGAGTGGCGTGAACACCAGCCACGCGCAAAGCATCGTCGCCGAACCGCACACGAGCAGTACGAACCAGTAGAAATCGTCCCGCTCCGACAGCCAGTCCGGCGGCCAGATGCCGACCATGCCGTTACTGCCGCCGGTCACGGCATCCCACTGGAAAACGATAGACCAGGCAATCTGCGCGAAGGCGAGCGTCAGCATCGCCATATAGGTGCCTGAGAGCCGCACGCTGAACCAGCCGAACAGCAACGCCGCCAGCGCCGCCAGCCCGACGCCACCGAGGCACGCCACGATCAGGCCATAACCGGCCTTGGCCAGCAGCGCTGCGCCATAGGCGCCGAGGCCAAAGTACGCGGCATGGCCAAAGGAACCCATACCGCCGTTGCCGATCACCAGGCCAAGGCTGGCGGCGAACAGCGCAAACACGATCATGTCGATGGCCAGCACCAGCGTGTAGTCGCCCGCCCATTGCGGCAGCAATATCAGCCCGAGCAGCGCGACGGCGAGCGCAATCAGGCTGCGTCGCCCCGGCACGCGCAGCACGGGCGCGTGGGCAGCATCGCTGCGGGCATGCGTCAGCGGCTTGCCGAACAGGCCATTGGGCCGCCACACCAGCACCAGCGCCATCACGATGAACTCGGCGACCAGCGTCAGTTTGCTGAACTCGATGGCGATGCCGAACAGGGTGACTTCGCCCAGCCCGATGCACCACGCCTTGACCAGCGAGATGATGCCTGCCGCCACGAACGCCCCTGGCAGGCTGCCCAGCCCGCCCACCACCACCACCACGAACACGTCGGCAATGATGGCGAGATCCATGCCCAGGCTGGCAGGTTCGCGGGGCAACTGCAGGGCACCGCCAATGCCTGCCAGAAAGCTGCCGAGTGCGAACACGGCGGTGAACAGCAGGCGCTGATTGACGCCCAGCGCATCGGTCATTTCCCGATCCTGGGTGGCGGCGCGCAGCAACAGGCCGAAGCGCGTCCGCCGCAGCAGTTGGGTAAGCGCCAGCAGCATCACCGCCCCAATCGCGATCAGCAGCAGATCGTAGGTCGGGAACGGCTTGCCCAGGATATCGATCGCGCCGCGAAAGCCCGGCGCTCGCGGGCCGAGCAGATCTTCAGCACCCCAGATTGCCAGCGCGGCGTCCTTGATCACCAGCACCAGTGCAAAGGTCGCGATCAGTTGCAGCAACTCCGGCGCATCGTAAATGCGTCGCAGCACCACAAGCTCCGCCAGCAGACCGATGATGGCAACGGCGAAACCGGCGACCAGCACCCCGCCCCAGAAACCAACCGCGCCGCCAACCGTGTTGGCCACGCTGTAGGCCACATAAACGCCCAGCATGTAGAACGACCCGTGGGCGAAGTTCACGATGCGGGTTACGCCAAAAATCAGTGACAGCCCGACGGCGACCAGAAACAGCGAAGCGGCAGACGCCAAGCCGTTCAGGCTGAGCACTGCAAAGTTGGCAACTGACGACAACATTCCCGAAAGCGTAACGTCGATTGTGGGTATCGGCCGCTGCTCAGCGTACGCCGACGGTTGTCAGCTGGCGATCATGCCAGCGCGAGAACAGCAACAGCGCGACGATGGCACCCACGCCCGCCATGGCCATGTCTTTCTGTGTGTCCCAGACGTCTCCCTGAGTCGCCAGGAAGGCGTCGGCGCCCTCGCCCAGCGCCATCGCAGCGCCCCACTCGATCAGCTCATACAGCGCGCTGATACCGAGGCAACTGAGCACCACCACCACGGCCAGCCACTTGCCGGGACGCAGTGGCGAGGTGCGCAACAGGAGCTCACGGGCAACCAGTGCCGGCGCAAAGCCCTGCATGAAGTGCCCAACCCGATCATAGTGATTGCGCGAAAGGTGGAACTCGTCGCGTAGCCAGTTGAACAACGGCATTTCGGCATACGTGTATTTGCCGCCCACCATCAGCACCACGGCGTGCAGCGTGATCACAACCGTCAACAGCGTGGTGAGCGGAAAGCGCCGCCACGTGAGGGCAACCAGCGGAAGTGCGATGAATACGGGTGCGACTTCCATGAACCACGTGCCACGGTCTTTCGGCGCCAGACCCGACCACACGAGCACCAGTATGGTCAAAGCCAGGCAGGCCCACGCGACGGGGGAAGTTTTTTGCGCTTGCATGTCGGCAAGTGTAGTCATCCCCTCGCCGTCCAGCCGGTGACCGCAAGTCAATCAACAACGACTCACGCGGCGATAATCGGTGCATGCAATCTGAACATTCCCTCCTTCCGCGCGACGCCATCCTGCAGTTGCGCGCATCAAAAATTCGTGAAGTCGCCAACGCTGGCATGGACCGCAAGGACGTGCTCGCGTTCTGGTTTGGTGAACCCGACGAAGTGACGCCCGATTTCATCCGTTCCGCCGCCAGCGAGAGTCTGCTGTGCGGGGAAACCTTCTACTCGCACAACCTGGGCCTGCCTGAATTGCGCAGCACGGTGGCGAGCTACCTTTCTGCGCTGCATGCCAACCCGGCAGCAGCCATCACGTCAGAGCATGTCGCCATTACCAGTGCCGGGGTCAACGCCTTGTCGCTCGCTGCCCAGTGCATCGTCAGCCCGGGCGACCGCGTGGTCTGCGTGACGCCGTTGTGGCCCAATCTGGTGGAGATTCCGAAAATTCTCTCCGCCAATGTCGAATGCGTATCGCTGCAGTTTGGTGAATCCGGCTGGCAACTCGACATGGACCGCCTGCTGGCTGCAATGACGCCGGACACCCGCTTGCTGATGGTGAATTCGCCCAACAACCCGACCGGCTGGACGCTGACCCGTGCCGAGCAACAGACGATCCTCGATCGCTGCCGTCAACATGGCATCTGGCTGCTGGCGGATGACGCCTACGAGCGGCTGGTGTTCGACGAGGCTGGCGTGGCGCCTTCGTTCTTCGACATCGCGCACGCCGACGACCGGCTGGTCAGCGCCAACACCTTCTCGAAATCCTGGTTGATGACCGGCTGGCGGCTGGGCTGGCTGGTGGCACCGAAGCCGTTTATCGAGCAGCTCGGCAAAGTCATCGAGTACAACACCTCGTGCTCGCCGGTGTTCATCCAGCACGCAGGCATTGCCGCCATCACTGGCGGTGACTCGGTGATCGCCCGCACCCAGCGGCGCTTTCGCGAGGCGCGCGACCACCTGTGCGCCGCGCTCAACGCCTTGCCCGGAGTGCATGCGCCACCGCCACCGGGGGCCATGTACGCCTTCTTCAAGGTGGACGGGATGACTGATTCGCTCGCCTTCTGCAAACGGCTGGTCGCCGAGCAGGGGCTGGGCGTCGCGCCTGGGGCCGCCTTTGGCGACGAGGGGGAAGGCTTTGTGCGCTGGTGCTTTGCCAGCGACCTGAAGCGGCTCGACGACGGCATCGCGCGGTTCACGCAGGGCTTGCAATCGTTGCGATAGCGATATCGCCCGCGTCACCGACCGAAGACGCGGCGGGCGGCAGCAGCGACCACCCGACTCAGAAAAGTCACAAAACTATTGCCAATCAATAATTTAAGGCATAGTCTTGAGACTATGCCTACAGTTGCGCTCGTAAGTCGAAAAGGTGGTTGCGGCAAAAGCACGCTGGCGACCAATATCGCCGCGCATTTCGCGCGTGGCGGCCTGCCAGTGACGCTGGGTGATCTTGATCACCAGCAGTCGATGCGTGTCTGGCTGAAACGTCGCCCCAGTGCAGCACCGGCCATCGCCGGCTGGGTCGGCGATGTGGCGGGCAACGTACGGCCACTGGGTGTTTCGCATCTGGTGCTCGATACCCCCGGCGGCCTGCACGGCCTGGCGCTGGCCAAGGTGGCGATGGTGGCCGATGCCATCCTGATCCCGGTGTCGGGTTCGGTGTTTGACCGGGAAGCCGCATCGGACTGCTGGGCCGAGCTGCGTGCGCACCCGCGCGTAGTGAGTGGTCGCTGTCAGGTTGCCGCAATTGGCATGCGGCTGGATCGCCGGACGCAAGCCGAAGAAATCGCTAGCGACTGGGCGGCATCGATCGGGCTTACCTGGCTGTGCAGTCTGCGCAGCTCGCAGGTGTACGTGCGCGCGGTCGAGAACGGTCTCAGCATCTTTGACATGCCGCCGAGCGTGACGACGATTGACCGCGAGCAATGGGATCCGCTGATTGCCTGGCTCACCACCCAGGGATTCGTGCAGGCAGTGGCTGAACCGGCACGCGTGCCGGCAGTCGCCACTGTGTCGCCACTGGTTGCCGCCGGGAACGACGCGTTCGCTGCACCGGCCCTGCAGGTGGTGGCAACCTCGCCAGCGCTCGCCGCCCGCACGCCCCACGTGCCGCCGGAAGTCGTCGCCGCCGAAGCGCGCGGCTTCGCCCGGTTCGTGCCCCGCTTTCTGCGGCCGAAGTCGTAACAGCCCTCGGCTTACTCGATTCGAGGCGCCGTTCGCGTGCGGCCGCCCTGCGTCAGTGCGAAGCTCGCTGCCCTGCCGTCCTTCACCTCACCGAACACCATTTCGAGTTCAGTGACACGTGCAAAGAACGCGGTGGGTGATTTAGCGAACAGCTCGAATTCGTTCTGCCCAGTCGCCTGCGCAAACAGACGGCCGTCGCGAAGCCGCACGGCCACGTCGAAACCGGGCGCCAGCCGGTAATTGCCGACATACTGTGCGAGCGTCTTCGCATCAACGCTGACGGCAGTTTGTGGCCGGACCACCGCCTTGATCGGGATCGAAGGCTCCAGCAGGTGCAGGGCGATATCGTCCGGCGTCTGACCCGCCGCGTTCGACAAGACCACGATTGCCGCCTTGCTCTCGGGGTCGACCCAGAGCGATGAGGTGAAGCCGCCGGTCATGCCGCCGTGGTTGAACAGCGTGCGTCCGTTGAGTGGCGCCAGCAGCCACGCGAGGCCCTGTGGATTCATTGGCGCCATGCCATCGCCGTACTTGCGTTGCGCGAGCTTGAAGGCGTCACGCAGCGGCGTGTCAATGGCACCGCTGGCGGCCTGCGCATAGCGACCAATGTCACGCGCACTCATTACCAGCGCCCCGGCACCGGCGAGCACGTTGAAGCGCCAGTGCCGCGCCCGCTTGAGCGTGTCTCCGTCGATATAGTGGCCGTGGCTGTAGCGCGCTTCCTCGCTGCGCGGCACGTCGAGCCAGCTCGCGGCCAGTCCAAGCGGGGTCAGCACCCGCTTTTGCAGCAAATCGGGATACGAACTGCCCGCCGCGCGCCCGAGCACGTAGCCGAGCAGGCCGAAGCCAAGGTTTGAGTATTCGTAGCGCTCGTCGCGCTTGCGGGTGGTCTTGCCGCCGTCGCTTGCGGTCAACTCCTCGCGGCGCTTGAGGTACTGCAACAGCTCCTGCTCGCGATAGTCCGCGTAGGGATCGGCGCGGGTTCCGTAGGGCATGTTGTCGGGCAGTCGTGGCAGGCCCGAGCGATGGGTGGCCAGATCAACCAGCTGGATCGGCGCGCCAGTGTGGTCGCGCAGCGTGAGGCCGCGCGACCCCTGAGGCAGATATTTCTCCACCGGGTCGTCGAGTTTGACTTCGCCCCGGTTCACCATGTCGGCCAGCAATAGCGCAGTGAAGGTCTTGGTAATCGAGCCAATTTCGAACAGAGTGTCGGGCGTCACCGCCGTCGCCTTGTCGAGCGCAGTGTGCCCGGCGGTGACGATGCGCACCTGCTCACCCTGCACCACCACGGCGGCCATGCCGACCGCGCGCTTCTCCTCGTCAATCCGCTTGACCAATATCTCGCGGATGCGCTCGTCGGTCGGCGTCGTCTGCGCCGATGCAGTTTGCCCGCCCAGGCTGACCAGCGCCGCAAGCAACAGTGCGGCGAACCCGACGCCGCCGTGCGGGCGCGCAATGGCAGTTTGATGCTGCGACTCGTGCGGTTTGGTCATGCCAATCGACTCCTGGAATGCGGCACTGAGCCACGCGATGTCGGGATGCTAAGTCGAGCGCCGCGGCGTCGAAACCGGCGCGCGACGAGCCGCGAGAACCGGCGACGAAGCGGATAAGGCTGCCCGAATCAAGGCGTCTGCACCGAACACTTTCCCATGATTTAGAGGATAACCTTTTTAGCAAGAGCCCCATTCCAATTGGGCTTACACCTAATTTCTTCCGTAAGTCGACTTCATGATAAATCTGCCTTAAAGCCCAATTCAAATGAGGCTTCCCGAGAAAAGATGATCTGAAACTAATCGTCACTGCAGTGATCGCTGTCTGCCATCGGAGACATGAAATCTCTTTAGCAATCAATTACTTAACGAGAAGCGGCAGGTCAGCGGTCGCCAACGGGTGACAGCCCGGACAAGAAATCCGCCGCTTTCGCCGAACTCTCGGTCAATGACGTCGTCATAGATCATTGAATACTCTGCACTTTGTGTGTGCTGGCACGAGCATCGCTCGCACGCAGCTTCGGGGGAGGAGGTCGGGGCATTCAGACGCCGCAGCGTCATCGGCATCGCCGCGCGCTGCACGCATCCACGTCTGAACGGACACACTCTTGAGAGGAGACACTGATGCTGAAGAATGGATTTCTCGGTCGCCGCGATGAACCGCAAACGCCCGCTGGCGGGCGCGCTTCGCCGGATTCGCCACGCTACGCACCGCAACCGGATGCGCCCCCGCTGTCCGCCGTCGCGGTTTCGCACCCGGCAGCAAGTTCGGCAACGGCGGGGGCACGCGCCACTGAAGTGAAGAGCACAACGGGCACCACAGGCAGCGATCTGCTGCGCGAAACGCCGGCGGCCACCACCGTTGCCGCACCGGTCAGCAACGCCGCGACGACCAGCGGCAGTACCAACAATGGTGCGCCAAGGCTCACGGTCGGCCCCAATATCAAACTGAAAGGCGCCGAGATCAATGATTGCGACACGCTGGTCGTCGAAGGCCACGTCGAAGCGTCGATGGACAGCAAAACGCTGGAGATCCTGAAAACTGGCTCCTACGCCGGCACCGTGACCATCGATATCGCCGAAATTCACGGCAAGTTCGAAGGCAACCTCACCGCCCGCAAGAAGCTGATCGTGCACGCCTCGGGCTGCGTTTCGGGCACCGTGCGCTACGGCTCACTGCTGGTCAGTGAGGGCGGCGTGGTGAGCGGCGACATCGCCGCCATCGATGGCAAGGGTGACAGTCAGGGGGCGTTGTTCGCCGGCTACCCGTCGGCCCGCACCACCACCGGCAAGCTGGCAGGAGTGGAACATGTCGCGGCGTAACCGGCTGCGTGCCAGCCTGCGGCGCAAGCTGAGACGGCCCGGCGCCACGGCCGACAGTGGCGCCGACACGCACGGACGTGGCTCGCTACTGCGACGTGCCCAGCAATGGCTGGCCGCCCGTGAGCGTCTGCTGGCGGACTGGATCGCGCGTGCGCGTGTTGCGACGGCACTTGCGCACCCTAGCATGCCGGCGCACGCCCGACGACTGCATGGCAAAGTCACCGCCAGCCGTCTCGGCGGCGCTGGCGCCATCATGGTACTGCAATGGTGGGAATACGAAAGCCCGCTCAAGCGGCGGCTAGCGCTGGAGGCAACGCTGCGCCGGATGTTCTCGGTGGTGCCAGACACGGCTGGCGCTTGAGTCCACGCCGGTAGCAGTCTGCGTAACCTGACGCAGCATTCCGGCCACCGGTCGCAATGCGGGCTGCCAGCCAGCCGAACCATGCTGGAATCCCGATGCGCGGCACCAGCGCCGCGCGTCGTCTAACTGGCTTGGGAGGCTCAATCGATGAAGCTGCGTTCGTGGTACCTCGCGTCCCTTCTCTTCTGTTTCGCACCGACGGTGATGGCACAAGAGGCTGCGGCAGTTACCGGCAAGACGCCACCACGCCGTGATGTACGCTACGTGGTACTGCATAACCCCGGCCCGCAGTGGGACAAGGCAAAAGGGCCGTTCGAGCAACCCGGCTTGCAGGAACACATCAATCACTACCGCAAGCTGCTGCAGGACGGCAAGCTCGAGCTGGGCGGCCCCTTCATGGATGCGGCGGCCGGCGGCATGATGATCCCGGCGGCGGGGCTTGGCGAGGATGAGATCAGGAAGTTCGCGCAGGATGATCCTGCCGTACGCTCAGGTCTGCTACGTGCCGAGGTAAGGCCGTGGCTGATCGGCATGCGCAAGTGACCGGCTGGCGGTACCCTGCTCTCCGTTTGATCGGCTTCGAGCCTACCCTGCAAGCGGGAACAGCAACTCAAACGTGACGCCGCCGTCCTCGTTGCGCGCGGTGACAGTGCCACCCATTTTGGCCATGTAGGTGCGGGCCACGAACAGGCCCTGGCCGCGCGTGGTGTTGCCGGCTTCGCCGGTTGCTGCTTTCGGGTCCGACACCCCGTATTCGAAGATGCGCTCGAACAGCTCTGCCGGAATTGGCTCGCCGGCGTTGTGCACGCGAACGCTCGCACGGTCTCCGGTGACTTCAAGCGTAATGGTGATGTCACTGCCTGGCGCACGATGACGGTCAGCATTGGTGAGCAGATGGGTCAGCACGTCCTCCAGCGAATACTCGTCGGCACGCACTTTGACGGCACCCGCACTGCTGCCGGCAACAAAGCGCACGCTGGCGACGCCCGCCTCCTGCGCGTTGGTGGCAACGTGCGCCAGAAATTCGTTGAGGTCCAGCGTATCGAGCCGCAACTGCGACGACTGGAACGCCTCACTGGGCGATGCGCTGCCGTAAAGCACCCGGATCGCCTGCTGCATGCGGTGGATGTAGCGCGCACTCGGGTCATCTGCCTCGCCATGCAGCACCATCAGCGACTGCAACGGCGACATGATTTCGTGGCCGACCGCGTGCCACGTATCGCGTTCGCGTTCAGCGCGCAGATGCTCGCGGCGCACGTCTTCATTCACCCGTTGCAGCAGATCGTGCAGGCAACTGGCGAGGATGCCGAGTTCATCCTTGCCACGCAAATCCGCCACGTTGAAGTGGCGCACACCGTCCTCGCTGCGCACCTCTGCCGACACCGCCCGTGCGCGCCGCGTCAGCTCCGCAATGCGCCGAATGATGCCCACCTCAACCACCAGCCAGGCCACGGCCAGAGCCGTCAGCATGGCTCCAACAAACCAGGACATGCGCGTCGCTACCGAGGCGAGCGCACGGTTTACGCCGCGCACATCGCCGGTCAGCGTCACTTCGTAGCTGCCCAGCGCGGTCGAGACCACTTCCCTCGCCTCGAGTGCCGTGTCGAATCCTTCCACCGGCAGCCGGCGGATCAGGCGATCAATCCACGGCCACGCCTCCGGCGCATCGTCGGTAACTGCGGCGAGTTTGACCAGATCGGCATTGCTGCCAACCTTCTTCACCCGCAAAGTTTCCCCCGGCAGCAGCAGGCTGCGCAGATCGTTCAGCGAGAACGGTGGCGTGGCGCCCTCGGCATTGCTGTCGAAGATCGGCGCACTGCCATCGCCGCCGGGCGCGAACACCTCAATTCGCACCAACGTCTTTTCAAGATCGGCCGGAGGCCACTCGGGGCGCGACTCGCGGAACAGCGCCTCGCGAAATACCTCGACCGGCAGGCGGATCGAGAAGAAAGTTCCTTTGCGGCATCCTCCAGCTTTCGACGAATCCGCTGCGTCGATACAGGGCGACGACTGCCACGCCCACCCACGAAAATCGCGCACCGGCCGAGCCACGCCCAGCATGTCAGGGCCGTCGGTGTCGACGAATCCGGCCAGACGGCCCCGAATGCCGGCGCTCGGCGAAGTAGCACCACCGTCACCGCGTTCCATCCGCTCAAAGGGCGCGACCCATCGCGACGTCTGCCCGCGCATGTCAAGCGTCACGCGCACGCGGTGGGTGCCGCGCAAATCGCGCTCACCGGGGCTACGATCGACCAGATCGTCACTGGCAAATCGGCCGGCAATGTAAATGAAACCTCCCGCCCAAGGGTTGCTGCCAACTGCGACGCACACCGCGCCGTACTGCCGGTACTGCACCAGACAACCAGTGGTCTCAACCGCCTGTTGCACCTTGCTGGCGTCATCGAAGTCGATCGCGGCGTAGGGCAACACGTAAGGATGCAGCGGCGTCACGGGCACGCTGGCCGCAGCTGGGTTCAGCAGGGCCAGTTGCCCGGCGGGATGATGCAGGCGTGACGACATCTGTTCCTGCGTTTTGCGAAAACTCGTCTGATAGTTGCGATAGCTGAGCGCCTTCTCCTCCTGCAGCAAGGTCACGGCCATCGCAAGCGTCGCCACGGCCAGCAGTAGAAACACGCCGCGCAACAGGATGCGCTGGCGGAACGAGGCGATACCGGGCCAGGGCAGGCTCGCCACCCGTTCAAGCACGGAAGGGCTTGCGACCATCAGCGTTTGCGCGCCGGAGTTGCCATGTCCGCAGGCAACGCGGCGGCAACCCAGCGGAAGCCGCGCATCGGCACGTTCTCGATGGCATCAAACTCCGGATCAATCTCACGGAACGCATCGCGGATGGTGCTGATGTGCTTGCGCACGTTGTCGCGATTGCGGCCGCTCTTCACCACCTGAAACAGGTCGTCATAGGACACCACTTGTCCACGATGTTCATGCAGCGCCGCGAGAATGCGCTGTGCAGTGAGTGGCAGGTTGATGCGTTGCCCGCGCCAGCGTGGCGAGCCCTGACGCAGCGGGTCCAGAGACAGTTCGTCGCCGCTCGCTGCGGGTACCTTTGCCTCCTGCTCGCGCTGTGAACGCGATGCCCGCAGGATTTCCAGAAAGGTATCGACGAAATCGGATTCCTCAAAGGTCGTCTTCTGCAGATAGTCCCAGGCGTCGAGGGCCTTCATGATGCTGCGATAAATGGTGGCTGGCATTGCCGAAACGACGAGCACCGGCGTTGCGTGTTGCTTGTTGATGGCGTTGATCAGGGCAACGCCAGCGTGACGCTCGCGACCCAGTTCGATGTCCATCACCACGACGTCGTAGCGCTGCCGGGCGATCGCCGCTTCGGCGTCGTCGCGGGTGTACCACTGCTCGACCTTGACGTCCGGGCGCGCAGCCTCGATCCAGCCGCGCAACTGCGCACTCATCGGCGGATCGTCTTCGATCACGGCAACTGTCAGCACCTGCATTCCTGTACGCAAACGATTGATGCCGGCAATTATCGGCGCGGCAACGGCTTCGCGGTGTGAGTTTTTCTTCCGTCGGCGGAGCCGCTGCGAACGCCAGCGCCAGAAAGTCGCCCCGCGTCGCGCTTGTTCGTTCTACGGCACCGTTTTCAGAATGACCACCAGAGCCAAACGGTACCCAGACGCAAACCGCCGAACCGCAAGACGCTCACCACTACGTCACCCAACCCCTCGGAGCACACCATGTCCAATCGCATCAAATCTCTCATTCAGGCCATCCGCAACGGCTTTGCCCGCATCACGTCGCGCCGCGAGCCAATCATCGGCGACGACACCCTCGCCGAAACCGTCGTGGCGCCCGCGCCATATCGTGGCCCCAACATTGGCCAGCGCATCGGCGACGGCCTGCGCCGTCATCGCTGGAACGCACTTGGCCTGCTGGTAGTCGGCGGCATTGGCTACGGTCTCTACAGTCATCCGCCGGTGCGCACCGTGGAAGCCGGTGAAACCGGAGTGCGGATCAACCGCATGACGGGTGACGTCAGCGAGTGGCGCGATGGCACCGTGCTGGTGCTGCCTGCGCTTCATCAGTGGCGCACCGTGCAACTGCGCGACCAGTCCTATCGTCCCGCCAGTCGTCAGGGAGCAGGCGACGCGCCCTTCCAGTCGGTCGAGGGCCTGTCGTTCGGCGCCGACCTCGTGGTGCGTTACGCCATCGACAGCAGCCAGATCGCCGCCCTCGCCAGCAAATTGCCCGACAACATTGAAGGCGAAATTGTCGAACCAGCGGTTCAGGGTGTGATTTTCAAAGTGCTGGCGCGCTACACAATGCGCGAGATCTTCTCGTCGAAACGCGCCGAAATCCAGCAGACCATCGAAGCGGAGCTGAAACCGAGGCTCGCCAGCGACGGCATCCTGTTGCGCTCGGTGCAGATGGGCAAGGTCGATCTTCCGGACGACTATCGCCGCGGCATGGAAAAGCTTTTGGCAGAAGAGCTGGAGTCGGAAAAGATGCGCTTCACGCTGGAACTGAAGGACAAGCGGGTCAAGGAGACTGCGCTCGAAGCCGAGGCGCAGAAGGTGCGCCGCGAGAAGGCAGCAGAAGCCGCCGCCAACGAGCAGATCATCGCCGCTCGCGCTCAGGAAGAGGCGATGAAGCACGTGCTGCCGTTCAAGCAGAAGCAGATTGAGCAGCGTCAGCTCGAGGCCGAGGCCGAGCGGCTGGTGCGCATCAAGGCCGCTGAGGGATCAGCGCAGGCTCGTCGCATCGAGGCCAATGGCGAGGCGGATTCACGACAAAAGCTCGCCGATGCCGAGGCCTATCGCCTGGATCGCGTCGGCAAGGTGGCCAGTGAACAAATGGCTCGCGAAGGCGCGCTGATCAGCAAGCATCCGCTGCTGATCCAGAAAACGATGGCCGACAAGCTCTCCGACAAGATTTCGGTGATCATCGCGCCGCCTTCAACCAACAGCGACTTCATCGGCGCCAGCCTGCTTGGCACGACGCGCAGTGGCAAGGCCAGCAATGACCGCGAAGAACAGGTGTCACGCGTGGCCAACAGCGGCGACAAGGAGAGCGAATAATGTTGCTCAGCTCTACCCTCGCTGCCGCCGCCCTGGCCATCGTCGCCCAGGACCAGGTGGTGTTGCGCGCCGCCCCTCGTGACTCGGCACAACAGCAAACCATCCTCAGCCAGGGCGACTCGCTTGAAGTACGCGGCGAAAAGATGGACTTCCTGCAGGTCTATGACCATCGTCGTGAGCGCTCCGGCTACGTGCGCACGTCGCAAGTGCGGCAAACGACGCTGTCTGCCAGCGAAGCCCCCGAGTTGCTGGCGGTCGCCAGGTTTGTTCGCGACACACCGGGCACCGAGGCGATGGGTATCGCATTCGTCGCGGCCTATCTGAAGGCAGCACCGGCGACCGCCATCGATGCCGAACCGTTCGACATTCTTGGCACGCTGGCCGACCGTCTGGCACGGCGCGCATCGGGCGCCAGCAAGGCGCAAGAGGCCCTGCTGTCGACTCAGGTCGATACCGCGCGGCAATACGGCATCGGGTTCATCGATATCGAACGCGACGGTCGCGTGCGCCTGTGCTACGAAGGCGAAGCATTCCGTCGGGTACTGGCGCTGTCGAAGCAGGATGTCCAGCGCGCCCACGCAGCACTCGCGATCACCCGCAGCGACTGCATTGACCCGACCTTGCTGCCGTCAAAGCGCCAGGCCGTTGACCAGTGGCGTGCCGAGGTGCTGGATCGGGTTGACATCAGCAAACTGCCTGAGTACCTGAAAAATCGTATCCACGCGCGGCGAGCCTCGGTCTGGGCAAGTCTGGCGTTCCATGAGGCAAAGCAGAGCACAGCAACAGTCGACGGCATTGCGACGAACGCCGCAGCGCAACGTGCGCTCGATGCGCTGGCGTCGGTCAACAAGGCGGAGCTGAGCGAAGACGACCAGTCCGCCTATGCTGAAGCGGCGATTCGCACAGGCGCCGTCCGCTGGGGTGCGCAGACCGGCATGCGTCCCGTCGGCCGCCTGACGCTTCGTGCTGCCGCTGGCGAGAACGGCCAGACCTGTCTGTCTGTCGCCGCCACACCCGCTGCCGCAAGCGCGCAACCGCTGCGTTGCACCTACGGCGTTGTCTGGCCGCAGTCGCTCAGCGTCAACCCGGCGGGCAACATCGCCGCCCTTGCCGTACAGCCGCTGGACGGCTGGCGCGAAATGTGGGTACTGCGGCGCAACGAAGCTGGATGGACGGTCGATGTTCTGCCGCCATCCGGCAACGCCCCGGACCTGGGTTACGTTGAATTTGCAGGCTGGGTGCCCGGCGGCACACAGATGCTGGTGGCACGGGAGGTTCGCCAGGATGGTCGCATGCGTCGCAGCTTTGAAACTGTCCGTCTCGATTCGCTGCTGACCGACAAAAAGGCCGAAGAGCCGTCATCATTGAGCACTTTCTACCGCTGGCAGGACGCGCAGTGGAAAAAGCTTACCGTCAGTTTGCGCTGAACTGCCGGGAGATTGGGGTCATGCCCAAATGTCGCAAGCTCATGCACAATCCCGTCTATCCACTGCCGTCCTGTTGGCGGTGACCAAAACGGGGGCGCTTCGGCGGTACAGCTCATGTCTGACATTGCATCAGTACCGGCGTCGCCGGGATCGACAACCGCGGCGCCTGCAGGCGAACCGCAGCGATTCGAATTCACCGGCTCCGGGTCGGAATACTTCAAGATATGGATCGTCAACGTACTGCTGACGATCGTCACGCTCGGCATCTACTCAGCGTGGGCCAAAGTGCGGCGGCTGCGCTACTTCTACAACAACACGCGCTTTGCCGGATCAAGCTTCGACTTTCATGGCTCGCCCATTGCCATCCTCAAGGGTCGCATCATTGCGGTGCTGCTGATCCTGCTGATCAATGTGCCCTTTCTTGGCATTGCGGTATTGCTGGCGTACCTGCTGGCGTTGCCCTGGCTGCTTTACCGTTCGATGCGATTCCATCTGTCGAACACCACGTGGCGCAATCTGCGCTTCGCATTTCTGGGCGATGCCAAAGGCGCTTACTCGGCACTATTGCTGCCGATTGGCATAGTGGTCGCAGCCGGAGCAGTGAGCGGGCTGTCGATGCTGATTTCGCCGTTTCTCGGCATGGGTCTGCTGATCCTGACCATGCTGGGCTTCTATGGCATCGGGCCCTACATCCAGTATCGTCTGCGCCGCTACTACACGGCGGGCGCCCGTGCCGGTACCAGCGAATTCGGCCTGCATATTGGCGTCGGACAGTACTACCTGGTTTACCTCGTCGCGGTCGGGTACATGATGGCAATCGGTGCGGTGGCCTCGGTGCTGATCGCGATGACACTTGGCGTGGACATCGCAACCATCGCTACCAAGGGTGACATGCCAATCGGCAAACTGGCAGCAGTCATCATCATGGTCGGTGGTTTCTACGTGGCCCTGCTGGCGGTCGGTCCGCTGATTCTTGCCATGTTGCAAAACACCGTCTGGCGCGGTACCTCGCTGGCCGGGCAGCGCTTCCACTCTGATCTCGCAGTGCCCAATTTCATGCTGAACTGGCTTGGTTTGACGCTGTTGACCATCATCACCCTCGGCCTCTACCGTCCGTTCGCGGCCGTGACGCTGGCGCGCATGCGGATTGAGGCGATGTCGTGGACTGGAACTGCCGATGATCTGGTTGCCGTGCTGCGCGAAGGCTCGCAGCGTGCCGTGGGCTCCGAGGTCGCTGATCTGATGGACGTTGATATTGCACTCTGACATTGCCCCCGTCAGCGCACGCTACTTCCCGGCAGAGGGCAGCGTTCGCGCCCGCGCTGCAACCCTCACGCTTGCAGAGCAAATCGGCACCCTGAGGTTGAGCGTGGACGGCGAAAGCGCTGCGCGCGATATCGCAGTGAGTGAGCTGCACGCTTCGGAGCGCTTCGCCACCGCTACGCGCACCGTACATCTCGCCAATGGCGACATGCTGGAAGTGGACGACAGCGCGCAACTCTCCCGTTTGCTGACCGCAGCCGGCAAGCCCGATGCACTGGTGACCCGCTGGCAACACAGTCTGCGCATGGTCGCGTTTTCGTTGATCGCGAGCCTTGTGATTGGTGTGGCGGCGTACCTGTGGGGGTTGCCAGTTGCAGCAGATGTGTTGGCGCGGCGGGTACCGGATTCATGGTCAAAAGCGCTTGATCGTGCCGTCATCGCGCAGTTGACGACGCAGGGCAGTCTGGAGGCGAGCAGGCTGGACGCCGAAACGCAAGCCCGCTTGCGCGCCAGGTTCCAACAGATCGCCGCGAGCGCTGCGGGCAGCCCGGTGCTGGATATCCGCTTCCAGCGCATTGGCAACATGGCCAACGCGTTCGCGCTACCCGGCGGCACCATCGTCTTTCTCGACGGCATCGTCAACATGGCGCCGGACGACGCCGCGCTCGCCGGGGTATTCGCCCACGAGCTGGGCCACGTGCAGCACCGGCATGGCCTGCGCAGGCTGATCCGTACCGCCGCAGTATCGGCGGTCGCCGCCTGGTACTTCGGAGACTTCACCTCGTTGGCCAACGCCGCGATCATCATGAGTCAGCTGAGCTATTCGCGTGACTTTGAGACCGAAGCCGATGACGAGGCGATCGCCGGCATGCGGGCCAACGGCGTTGATCCACGCTCAATCGCCGAATTGTTCCGTCGCATGCGTGACCGCGGCCCGTTCGGTGATGACGAGCCGAAAGACAAATCCACCGGCGATACCGACCCAAAGTCGGCGAACAAGACGAAGCGAAGCGGCCCGCTGTTCTCGATTCCCGAGTTCCTGAGCACCCATCCCGACATCGAACGCCGGATCGAACGCTTCGAAAAGGCGCGCTGACCATGTCGGTGCGGCACGGCGCGGGCGCCACTTATCTCAACGCAAGCGGCCGGGGCGAAACACGGCGGGGTCAACCCCCGCGACGCGAAGCGAGTCTGGCAGGGGCTCGCTGCAGATGAGCGCCGTTGCCAGCTCACTCGCGCCAGCCGCACTCTGGATGCCATAGCCGCCCTGCGCGGCGAGCCAGAAGAAGCCGGGCGCGTGATTGTCAAAACCGATCACCAGTTCGCCGTCGGAAACGAACGAACGCAGGCCGGCCCACGTGCGTTCTGGCCGGCGGATGGTCAACTTCGTCGCGGTTTGCAGACGGTCAATGCCAATTGCGATGTCGAGCTCCTCGGGCATCACGTCGTGCGGCACCGTGTCGTCAGCATTCGCCGGGGAGCCAAGCAGGCGGCCAGCATCCGGTTTGAAGTACCAGCCCTCGTCAACGCCGACCACCGCCGGCCATGACGTCACATCCATGCCATCCGGCGTCTTGAAGGTGAAGGCGCTGCGGCGGCGCGGCACCAGACCAACCGCAGGCGCTGCAAACAGCGCTGCCACCTCGTCTGCCCAGGCGCCCGCCGCGTCCACCACCACCGTCGTACGAATCGCATCACCGCTGCTCAGCCCAATGTCCCAACCACCAGCGTTGTGTGCTGCGGTGCTCACCTGGGTCTCCGTATGCAACGTACCGCCCTGCGATTTGAAGCCGCGCAGGAAGCCCTGATGCAGCACATGCACGTCGATATCTTCAGCCGCCGCTTCGTACAGCGCGCCGTGAACGAGCTCCGGCCGCAGGCAGGGCACCCGCGCGAGCGTCGCTGCTGCGTCGAGTTGCTCAATCGCACCTCCGTGCGTGGTCAGTTCACGGGCGGTGTCTGCCAGCAGTTCCTCCTGCCCGTGCATCGCGACGTACAGTGCACCGCGCCGGGACAACAGCGGCGTATCGCAAAAGCCTGATGGTGGATGCTCATAAAGGGCGCGGCTCGCACGCGTCAGCGCACGCACACCCGGTGGCCCGTAACTCTCCATGAACATCGCCGCCGAGCGGCCGGTGGAGTGCATGCCTGGGAAAGCCTCGCGCTCGATCAGCAGCACCTTGCGTCTCGCCGCCAGTCGCCACGCCAGCGACGCACCGGCGATACCTGCACCAACGATGAGAACGTCAAACTCCTGCACGGTGGGTGGCTATCTATGATTCGAACAGTTTCGCGTGCTCCTGCCGCAGCAGGTTCTTCTGCACCTTGCCCATCGCGTTGCGTGGCAGGTCCGCTGCGATGAAGACGCGTTTCGGCACCTTGAAGTTGGCGATTTTGCCTTTCAATGCGGCAACAATGGCGTCGCCATCCAGCATGGTCCCGGCTTTGGCCACCACGACAGCGATGACACCTTCGCCGAAATCCGGGTGTGGGAGGCCGACCACCGCTGATTCGGCGACGCCGGGCATCTCGTTGATGTAACCCTCAATCTCGGCCGGGTAGACGTTGTAACCGCCGCTGATGATCAGATCCTTGCTGCGGCCAACGATGGTCACGTAGCCGCGCGCATCGATCTTGCCGACGTCACCGGTCTTGAACCAGCCATCGGCCGTGAATTCTTCCTTGTTCTTTTCCGGCATGCGCCAGTAGCCGCCAAACACATTGGGGCCGCGCACTTCAATGCCGCCGATCTCGTCCACCGCGCAGGTACCGCCCTTGTCATCGGCAACGCGCACGCTGACGCCCGGTAGTGGAAATCCCACCGTACCGCCCCGCCGTTCGCCGTCGGCCGCGCGATAGGGGTTAGAGGTCAGCATGCAGGTTTCGCTCATGCCGTAGCGTTCGAGAATCGTGTGACCCGTCCGCTCACGGAACTCGTTGAAGGTTTCGATCAGCAGCGGCGCCGATCCCGCGACAAACAGCCGCATGTTGGCGCAGGCCTCGCAAGTGAGCTGCGGCGACGCGTTGGCCAGCAGGCGCACATAGAGTGTCGGCACGCCCATGAACACCGTCGCCTCGGGCAGGCGCTTGATGACTGCCGTCGGATCAAACTTTGCGAACCAGATCATCCGTGCGCCCGCGAGCAGCGCGCAATGCGAGGCCACAAACAGTCCGTGCACATGAAATATCGGCAGCGCGTGAATCAGCACATCCTTGCTTGACCAACCCCAGTAATCAAGAAGGGTCTGCGCATTCGACAGCAGATTGCGGTGCGACAGCATCGCACCCTTGCTACGCCCGGTGGTGCCGCTGGTGTAAAGGATCGCGGCGAGATCGTCCGCTTTGCGTGAAGCAACTTCGTGCGATGTCGGCTGCGTGGAAGCGACTTCGGACAGCGTGCCCTGCCCGTTCTCATCCAGCGTGAACACTTTGGCGACCTTCGCGGCATCGGCGATTGGCTGCACCCAAGGTAGCGATTTCGGTGCGCAGACCAATACCGCAGGCTCGGCGTTGCCGACGAAGTATTCGATCTCTGCCGCCTGGTACGCCGTGTTGAGCGGCAGATAAACATAGCCCGCCCGCAATACCCCGAGGTACAGCATCAGCGCTTCGACGCTCTTCTCGGTCTGCACTGCGACGCGACTGCCAGCAGGCAGATTCATGCTGGTCAGCAAGTTGGCGATACGCGCTGTCGCCTCATCCATGTCGCGCCAGGAGTAACGCTTGAGATTGGTGCCAGTTGCGCTATCCGCCGCGTCGATCGCGGTGGCATCGAGATCATCCGGGAATGCGGCGCGTAGCGCTGCGAAGAGGTTTTCGTTGTTCATCAGCATCTCTGTCGTGACATCGTCATCATCGCGTGCAAGCCCGCGATGATCGCGCAATCGCTAGTCGAGCTTCGCCCCCGAAGCCTTGGCCACATCGCCCCAGCGCTTGATTTCGCTGGTGACGAATTTGCCGAAGGCATCGCCGTAGAGATCCGGCACTTCGGCGCCCAGCCCGTTCCAGATGGTCTTCAGCTCGTCGGAGTTGTACGCCTTTTTCAGCTCAGCCTGCATCCTGGCAATCACGTCCGGTGGCGTGCCTTTCGGCGCCCACAGGCCGTACCAGGTTGACACCTTGTAGTTGAGCCCCGATTCAGCCGCTGTGGGGATATTCGGGAAGCCGGGCGCGCGCTTGTCGCTCGCCACGGCGATGGCCTTGATGCGCCCGCCCTTGATGTGGCCCGCGCTGGAACCCATGCCGTCAAACATCGCATCGATCTGGCCACCCATCAGGTCGGTCAGTGCCGGGCCTGCGCCCTTGTAGGGGACGTGCGCGATCTTCGTTCCAGCAAGGCCGTTGAACAGTTCTCCGGCCAGATGATGCGACGAGCCATTGCCGGCCGAGCCGTAATTCATCTTGCCATCGGCCTTCTTTGCCGCCTCGATGAAGCCTTTGAGATCGTTAGCAGCTACTCGCTGCGGGTTGACAACGATCACCTGTGGCACCGACGAGACGAGTGCCACAGGCACGAAGCTCTTCTCGATGTCATAGTCGAGCTTCGGGTACATCGACGGCGCGATCGCGTGATGCACCGCCCCCATGAAGAAGGTGTAGCCATCGGCTGCTGCTTTGGCGGCAATCGAGGCGCCCACGGTGCCACCGGCGCCACCACGGTTGTCGATGATGAACTGTTTGCCCGTGTTCTTGCTGAGCGTCGCCGTCAACGGGCGGGCAAAAGCGTCGGTGCCGCCACCAGCCGGAAACGGCACCACGATGGTGACTGGTTTGGTGGGCCAGCCAGCGTCGGCATGGGACATCGTCGCTGTGACTGCTGCGACCGCGCCGGTGAACAGCGTCGCCAGTGCACGACGGGACGTGCGCGTGAATTGATCGGACATGGGGCCTCCTTGTTGAAAATGTAAGCGCCGTCGCTGTGCGGCGCCTGTCATTCCGTTTCCAAATCAAAAATTACTTTGTCGTCTTCGCCTTGCCGTGCATTTGCACTGTCTGCGGCTCGACTTCGCGTCCTTTTTGATTTGAAAACGGAACCAGTGTTTCAGTGACAGTTTCTGTTCACAGCAGCGACGACACCGCCCGCGCGTGCGTCACGGTGCCGTTGACGAAGTCCTCGTGCGACTGTTCGACGCGATCAAGGTTGTAGAGATAGTTCACCATCAGCCCGGCCGATTGTCTGAGCCCCTTCGGCGACAGGTCGGCGAGCGCGTTCAGCCGCTCCAGCCGCGCCCCGTTATCGAGGTGGAAGCGCGCCACCGGGTCCCCCTGGGTGCGCGGTGATTCGTGGATCAGATAGGCTCCCGCGAGCGCAAGCAGTGCTTCACGCGCTGACTCGTCGAGACCACTGACGAGGTCCCGGTTTGCCAGGCGCGAAAAATCGGATTGCGTGGCTTTGGCCAGGATATCGAGCGCGGTGTTGAGCCGCTTCAGCGTTGCCGGTTTCAGACCATCGTAGACCAGCGCCGCCTTGCCACGCGCGAGCCAGGTCATGAAGCCGGGGATCGGCGACAGCGTGCAGAAGTTCTTCAGTTGCGGCAGTTCTGCCTGAAGCGCCTCGGCCACCCGCTTGATCAGGAAGTTGCCCAGCGACACGCCGCGCAGACCCGGCTCGCAGTTGCTGATTGAGTAGAACGCCGCAACGCGGAAGTGCTTCGGTGACGCGATCGGCGAATTCTTGTCGATCAGCGGCGCGATAGCGTCCGGCATCGCAGCCACCAGCGCCACCTCGACGAAGATCAGAGGCGTTTCCGCCAGTTGCGGATGAAAGAACGCGAAGCAGCGGCGGTCGGGTTGCAGGCGCCGGCGCAGATCGTCCCAGCCGTCGATTGCATGCACCGCCTCGTGCCGGATGATCTGCTCGAGCAGGTGCGCTGGCGAACTCCAGTCAACGCGCCGCATTTCAAGAAAGCCGGGGTTGAACCAGGACGACAGCAGATGCAGCAGATCGGCCTCGACCGATTGCCACTCACTGTGCTCGCGCAGCCGCTTGAGCATCCGGCGGCGCAGGCGCACCAGCGCTGCCGTACCGCCCGGCGCGCGGTTGAGGCGGCGGAAGAGTTCCTGTCGTGGCGGCTCGGCGACGGCCGACAGCGCAGCAAGCGTGATGGCGGAGGGGCCGGCCGCGTAGGCTTGCGCCGCGTTGAGCACTGCGTCCGGCTCCGGCGAGAACTGACGCGCGAGCGCCTCGAACAGGGCGTCGTATTCGCTCTCGGCGAGCGTTTCGATCTCGCCGATGATGGCCTGCGCGATCACCGGTGAGTTGGCCTCGGCACGCACCGAGAGCAGGCGGTGGCACTCGCGCACCAGTTTGGCAACGCGACGCTCGCTGGAGAGCTGCGAGATTTGCTGTGCCGCCTTGCGCAGCGCAGGGACGGGGGAGAGTTCGGCCAGCACGTTAGGCACTTGAGGCTTCCTTGGCGAATGGGTGAGGTTCGGCTTGAACGGAGTCCCCGGATTCGATTTTTCTCAGTGTCTTTAGCGCCGCATGTTGTGCCAGCAGGTGATCGTGCATGGCTCGCTCGGCGCGCGCGGCGTCGCGCTCAAGCATGGCCGCGAGCAGGACGCGGTGCTCGTTGATCGAGGCGTCGATGCGCCCCGGCAGGATGAGCTGACGGCCGCGCAGCATGCGCACGAACTTGCGCAGGTCAGCGGTCACGCGATCTAGCCAGCGGTTGCCGGCGAGGCGTTGCACAAAGCTGTGAAAGCCGTGATTGGCCTGGTAGTAGCCGTCCACGTCGTGCGCGGCAGCGGTGCGCTCCAGTTCGTCGTGCAGGCGGCGCAGCTCGCGCAGGTCGGCGTCGGTGGCGTGTTGCGTCGCCTCGAAAGCACAGCGGCCTTCGAGCATCGCCATGATCGGGAACAGCTCGTCGGCGTCAGTCGCCGTCATTTCGATCACGCGGCAGCCGCGCCGCGGCACCGGCTCGACCAGCCCTTCGGAGACGAGCACCTTGAGCGCCTCGCGCAGTGGCGTGCGGCTGATCTGCCAGCGCTCGGCCAGCGTGACCTCGTCAATGAAGTCGCCCGGCGCCAGCTGACGGTCGAAGATCAGCGAGCGCAGGCGCTCAGCCACCTGATCGTGCAGGGAGACGCTGCGGAAGGGGATCACTTCGCTCACTGAGCGCCACCCTTTTTCCCGTAGGCGGCGGCAGGGGCGAAAGGACGACGCGCCACGGCGAGGAGATGGCTGCGGTCGTCACCACCACTCCAACGGGCAACCGAAGCGGCACAAAAGTAGTGCGTCCAAACATTCATAATTATAAGATTACAGAATTTTCTCGGAATTCGCAATGACTTTCGGTGAAAAACAGGATTGGGGCCTGGCTGTTCATCTTTTCATTTAGACCCGCATTGCAGTTGGGCTTAGCATGACATTCATCCAGAAGTCGACTTACTGCACTTTTCGACCGTGCGCCCAATAGCAATAAGGCTTTGACAAAAAATGCCGATGCGTACCTGTAGTAGCAACTAAAGGTTTTGACGCGGCGCGACTCAAGCAGCCACTCCAATCAAGCTGCGGTGTGCGCTGCTACGCTTCGGGGATGTCTGAGTATCAAGCCCGCAAGCCCTTCACCCGCCACCGTATGCCGGTTCGCAGCCACACCGCCGAGGTGCTGACCTGGGGCAACCCCGCCCATGAGCCGGTGCTGATGCTGCACGGCTGGATGGATGTGGCCGCTTCGTTCCAGTTTCTGGTCGACGCGATGGCGCGCGATTGGTACGTGATCGCGCCCGACCAGCGCGGCTACGGTGGCACCGAGCCGTCGCGCGAGTCTGCGGGCGGTTACTGGTTTCCGGAATATGTCGCCGATCTTGAAGCGGTGCTGGACCACTTCAGCCCGACTGCGCCAATGCATCTGGTCGGTCATAGCTTGGGCGGCAACGTCTGCTCGCTCTACGCCGGTCTGCGGCCCGAGCGCGTCAAGCGGCTGGTCTCGCTGGACGGCTTCGGCATTCCGTCAACGCCGCCGGCGAAAGCGGCCGCGCGGTACGTCGAATGGCTGGACGCCATCAAGACGGGCGCCACGCTGTCGTCTTACGAAACACTGGAGCGCGTCGCCGACCGGCTGCAGAAGAACAATGCCCGGCTCACCCGCGAACGTGCGCTGTGGCTGGCCGGTCACTGGGCCGAACAGAAAGGCGATGGCCGCTGGCATTTGCGCGCCGACCCAGCGCACAAACTGCCTTTCCCGACCGTCTACCGGCTCGACGAAGTGATCAGTATCTGGCAGCGGGTGACGGCACCGACGCTTTGGCTCGGTGCCAGCGAATCGGACGCCAAGAAGTGGGTGGGCTATTCCGACGAAAGCTTTGTACCGGAGACACGCGACGGGCATGCGCCAGGCAGCTTCGCCTCGCGCCTCGCGGCCTTCCACGACATCCGCTTTGAAGTCATCGCTGGCGCTGGCCACATGCTGCAGCACGACCAGCCGGAGCTCGTCGCGGCGAAGGTAGAGGCACATCTTGCGGGGTAGGTCACACGACACTCGTCGGACCACATGACGCCTGGCGGAAATACCTTGCCCCGCGCTGCGCTGGTCGTAGCCGTGTTGCTCGCCGCGGCCATGCTGCTGTCACTGGTGGTTGGCGCCTATCCGCTGGCGATCAGCAAAGTGCTGAGCGGGCAACTGAACGAGGCTGAATGGTCGGTGCTGACGCAACTTCGCGCGCCGCGTGTGATCGCGGCCTGCGCTGGCGGTGCGGCGTTCGCACTGGCAGGCGCGGCGCTACAGGCACTCTTCCGCAATCCCCTCGCTGACCCCGGTCTGCTCGGTGTACCGGCGGCAGCCGGGCTGGGCGCGGCCATCGCGCTGATCGTTGTCGGCGCGGGGGCAGCCCTCTGGATTGGCGCCCTGATCGGTGCAGGCGTGGCGATTGCCGGCATGTTGTTGGTTGTACATCGTGGGGCGGCGCCGATGGCTGGCGGCACCGTGACGCTGTTGCTGCTGGGCATCGCGATCAATGCGGCCTGCGCCGCCGGCCTTGCGCTGTTGACGGCACTGGCCTCCGAAGGGCAACTGAAAACGCTCTCGTTCTGGATGCTGGGCAGTTTTGCATCGCTGGACTGGCCGGTGGTCATCGCGATGGCTGTCTGCACAGCGCTCGGCGGCGTTGCGCTGGGGGTTCAGGCCAATGCGCTGGCGGCACTGGCGCTTGGCGAGCGCGCGGCGCGAACCGTGGGCGTCAACGTTCAACAGCTGCGTGTTCGCGTCGCACTCATCACCGCCGCGATGGTCGCGGTGATCACCGCGTTTTGCGGCGGCGTCGGCTTTGTCGGGCTTGCGGCTCCGCATATCGCGCGGCTCGCGGCCGGCTCTTCGCCCCGTGTCGTGCTGCCACTGGCGGCGCTGATCGGTGCGCTGCTCTGTGTGCTGGCGGATGTGATTGCGCGCTCCATCGCACCGCCGATTGAGTTGCCCGTCGGCGCCATCACCGCCGTGCTCGGCGTACCGCTGCTGGTGTCGCTGGTCACGCGCAGGGTGGAGCGCGCATGAGCGCATTGGCAACACCGCTGCTGAAGGTTGACGCGATCGGCGTGCGCGTCGGCGGCACAATGCTGTTGCAGAACATCAGTTTCGCTCTCCGCAGCGGACGAATTCTCGCGCTGCTCGGCGCCAACGGTGCTGGCAAGAGTACGCTGGTGGCAACGCTGGCAGGCGAGCTGCCGCTGGCTGGCGGATGCATCGAACTGGACGGCCGCCCACTGACAGCATGGCCTGCTGCGGAGCTTGCCGGGCGACGAGCACTCAACGCGAGTGAGCCAGCGGTGCCATTTGCGCTGAGCGTGGCCGATTACGTCGCGCTCGGCCAGCCTTTTGATGCGCCGGATGTGGAGGCTGTCGCTGCCGCGCTGACCGAATGTCACGCTGCCGAGTGGCGCGGGCGCGACTACGCGACGCTCTCGCTCGGCGAGCAAATGCGCGTGCAGCTTGCGCGCTCGCTGTATCAGCTCGGCCGTCCACTCAGCAGCACTGAACCACAGTCACGCTGCCTGTGGCTACTGGACGAACCTTGCGCGCACCTCGACATGGCGCAACGGCATTTCGTTCTGACGCTGATCGCCCGGATCGCCAGGGAACGCGAATGGGCGGTGGTGTTCTCCAGCCACGATCCGATGGAAGCCCAGTTGTTCGCGGATCATGCGCTGCTATTGCGAAAGGGCGAGGTGCTGGCATTTGCTGAAGCAAATGAAGCCCTGACCGAGGCGAACCTGTCAGCGTGTTACGGCCGCAGCGTCGCCTTGCGGCCAGCGTTCGTGGCGCTTTAGTTCCCGCGACCGGGTTCTCTATCTTTGTATTGGGTGGGCACGGGGCGCTCACCATACCCGACTCTCCAGGACAACTCGAATCAGTGGTAATGCGACGGCGACACCAGCGGCGCTCGGCTCACGCGCTGGCGGGGCCTCCGTGCTTTTTACCCCCGGAATTCAGTATGATCGTATTTGATTGATCGAGATAGTGACAGTGCAGTAAAGGCGGGGGGCGACGCAGATATGTCCAAAAGGCTCTGGCAAATTTTTTGCGTGATGGTTTGGGCTGCCACGGCGCTCTGTCGGGCCGCGCCGGGCGATCTTGATACCGGCTTCGGGACAAGCGGCAAAGTCAATGTCCAGACACAGCTGGCGCTTTCCGACCCCAACGGTCGGGCGATTGCCTTGCAGCCGGACGGCAAGGTGTTGGTGGCCGGCTATTGGTGGGACACCGCAGGAAGCAGCAAAAACCTGTTCTTGTTGGTTCGCTTTACGCCAGGCGGAGCGGTCGATACGAGCTTCGGCAATAACGGCATCGTGAGTACGATGATTGGCGCCGCCTCCGCCGAGGCATCTGGGGTCGCTGTGCAGCCGGATGGGAAGATCCTGGTCACTGGCAGCTGCCTCCCCATCGGCACCTCTAACGCAACCGAGTTTTGTCTTTCCCGGTACCTGTCGAACGGCACACTTGATACCAGCTTCAACGTGACGGGCACGCTCGTGTCAAACATCGTGACTGGAAGGGAGCGAGCTCATGCCGTTGCCTTGCAGCCTGACGGGAAGATCGTGGTGGCGGGTACCTGCGATAACGTCTTTAGCGATGACTTTTGCGTGGTTCGCTACTTGTCAAATGGAACACTCGATGTCGATTTTGGGGTGGGAGGACGCGTGTTCACCGCCATCGGAAACGGCAACGATACCGCTCGTGCAATCGCCTTGAGGCCGGATGGCCGCATTGTGGTGGCGGGTGCATGCGTCAACGATTCAATCAGTCGATTTTGTGTTGCGCAGTATCACAACAGTGGAGCGCTTGACGCTTCCTTCAGTGGCGACGGGAAGATCATCACCACAATGGGCTCAGCTGATGCGAGTGCCCATGCGGTCGCGCTCCAGCACGACGGGCGCGTAGTGGTTGCCGGCACCTGTGTGAACGGCAGCAACGACTTTTGCCTTGCCCGCTATCTGGAAAACGGCACCTTGGACACGAGCTTTAACGGGACCGGGCGTGTGCTCACCGCGATGAGTGCGGGTGCAGATTCGGCATCCGGACTTGTCGTCCAACCTGATGGCAAGCTCGTCGCAGTCGGCACCTGCAGCAACGATTTTTGCGGAGCTCGCTATCTGCCAAATGGCAGTCTCGATACGTCGTTTAGCGCCGATGGAAAAGTCACAACTGATATCAGTGGCTTTGATGTTGCCGGAGGTGTCGCGCTTCAGCCCGATGGCAATATCGTCGTCGCCGGAGCCTGCAATCCGTCGCCCAGCGATGCGAGTTCGCTCAGCGTATGCCTTGCCCGCTACCAAGGCGGTCCGAACGAGGCGCGCATCTGTACGCTCGATATCGACGGCGACAACCGCGTTCTGGCGACCACCGATGCGCTGATCTACACGCGAATATCTCTTGGCATGTCGGGGTCATCGGTGCTCGCGGGAGTCACGTTCGCGAGCCATGCAACTCGCAACAGCTGGCCGCTGATTCGAGACTACCTGGTCACCCAGTGCGGCATGACTGTTGCGCCCGGTTAATCCTGCACGCAGGAAATCCTGGTGGCACCCGACGCACCCACGGGGGGAGAAAACAAAAGACCTGCGAAATTACCCGCGCAACAAATGCTCTGCCAGCGCGCGATAGGCAGGCAACGACGTCGGATCAAGGTACACGTTCGCCGCCATCGGGTGCGAGGCGTAGCGGGCAATCACCATCTCAGCCAGCGGATCAATCCAGATCAGCTGCCCATGAATGCCGCGCGCAGTGAAGCAATGGTGCGCGTCATGCGTCACCCACCACATGTTGCGGTAGGACCAACCGGGCAGCGTGGCGTAACCGGCCGTCGCGAACTGATCGCGGCTGGCGCCACGGCGAATGTCGTCCACCACCACCGCCGGCACGATCTGCTGACCATTGAAGCTACCGTCGCAACGCATCGCCTCTCCGAAGCGCGCCAGATCGCGCAGCGTGGTGGACAGCCCGCCGCCGCCGGACTCGGTGCCGACGCTATCCACCTGATAGAGCGCGTCATGCTCGCAACCCAGCTTCGCCCAGATCTGCTGTGAGGTGAGATCAGCCAGCCGCAAGCCCGCCACGCGCTTGACGATCCACGCCAGCACCTCGGTGTTAATCGTCTTGTAGGTGAAGCCGGCGCCGTGTTCGCCTTCTTTCTTGAGCGTCACGAGATAGTCGTAAAACGTCGTCGGCCCGGTGTAGTCGGGCGGCCGCGCCCGCGTGCCGCCTGCCCACGCGTAGGCCCAGATGTCCGCCTTCGGATCGGCATACACCTCGGAGTACTTGACGCCGATCGTCATGTCCATCACTTGACGCACGGTGGCGTCGGCGTAAGCGGTGCCTGCGAGTTCCGGGACGTAGTGCGTCACCTGCGCATGCTCGTCGAGCGCGCCCGCGTGCACCTGCATGGCCGCCAGCGTACCGACGAAAGATTTGGTCACCGAGAACGCGCTGTGCGGCAACGCTGGCTCCATTGCGCCGAAGTATTTTTCGTAGACGATGCGGCCACGGTGCAGCACCACCACACCGTCCGTGTAGTTGGCGGCGAATGCCTCGCCCCAGGTCATGGCGCGGCCGTCGAGCGTGGTGAACGCGACATCGTCGAGATCATCACGTTCGGCGCGCGGCAGCATCGCCACCGCACCATCACCGCGTGACACGCAAGCGGTTGGTACCAGCTCGCGCACGTGGCTGAAGGCCCAGCGCCGCTGCGGAAACTCGTAGTACGAACCGTCGGCGAAGCGGATGGTCTTGTCCGGCGGCGGTGGAAACCCCTGCATCCAGCCAAGCTGGCGCGGGTCGCTGTCCATTGCGTTCAGTGCTTCCATTCGACTCGCCGCAGGTAGTGTCTGATTGATCCAACTTAGCACATGCTGCGTGCAGGCCTGGATTTCACAGTGACGCAACGACAACAAGACTATTCCCAAAAAAATGTCATTTACTAATGAAAATGAAACAAGTTCGACGGCCTGTCACAAAACGGACATATGTCGGCAATAGCGTTGTCATCTACGCACCGTAAAGCACACGCCGCCACGAGTGCGTCAAAAGAACGCTCCGCGCACCAGCATCAGCAACACCGCAGCGCGGCAAAAAAAACTGACCGAGGTTGATATGAAGAGACTATTTCGCCTGCTGGCTCTTTCATTGGTGTTGCCTGTATCTGCCATCGCGCAAGGACAGGCCGGCATCCGCATTTCTGGTTCGGACACGCTTGAACCTTTGCTGGAGGCCGCCGTTGCACAGTACAAAAAGGGCACGCCGACGCTGCGCTGGTGATGGAGGCGAAAGGCACCTCCACCGGGTTCAGCCAGCTTTGCGAGAACCGCACCGATTTGGCGATGGCATCGCGCGCCATCAATGGCAAAGAGCTGGCGGCGTGTCGCAGCAAGAACGTCGCTTTCATCGAAATGCCTGTCGCGTGGGATGCCGTGGTTTTGGTCGCCAACCGTAATAACGGCTGGCTGCGCGACATCAATCTGGCGGAGTTGCGCCTGATCTGGGGCCCTGAGTCGAACGGCAAGAAGCTGGCGTGGAACCAGATCCGTGCCGCTTACCCGGCAACTCCCATCGCCTTGTTTGGTCTCGACCAGAAATCCGGCACCTTCGATTTCTTTTCGACGGTGATTTCGGGCAGCCCGAAGGTGATGCGCTCAGACTTTCAGGACGCCACCGAACATGCAGCGGTGATTGATCGCGTCTCAAAGACACCCGGCGCAATTGGTTTTGTCAGCATGGCAGCGTACGCGGAAAATGCGAGCAAAGTCGCCGCATTGGCCGTGGACGAAGGCGGCGGCCCGGTGATTCCCTCCAGTCAATCGGTGATCTCCGGGCAATACGGCAAGCTGGCACGCCTCACCTTTTTGTATGTGAACAAAGCGGCCTATGACGGACGCCCACAGGTGCGTGACTTCGCCAACTTCGTTATCGAGGGCGCCGGACGTTTTGCATCCTACGCCCGCTTCGTGCCGCTGACCAACGCCAACTATCAGGAGCAGGCCACGCGACTCAAGCGGGGTGATGCCGGTTCCCTGTTCAGCAAGTAGTGCAGCCTTGCACGGGCAGTGCTGATCAGCGCTGCCCGAACGGCTTGGCCGGCACCGTCTTGAGATAGGCGTACAGCGCCTGCACATCGATCTCGTTCATCTCGCGCAGCGATTCGAACGGCATCACCTTGATGGCGCTGCCATCAGGGCGTTTGCCGGTCTTCATCATCGTCGCGAAAGTGGTCGCGTCCTTGTATGCAGGCATCACGCTCTTGTCGCCCGGCGTAATGTTGGCAGCTGCCGGCCAATCCGGTGGCCCACCAGGAATCTTGCCGCCGGAGAGCGTGGCGCCATGGCATCCGATGCACATGGCAGCCACGTATTTGCCGTGCTCCACACTCACTGCGGCCGCAAACGGCTGCGAGGGCGGCAGGCTGTGGTCGATCTTCTCCACCGGCTCCGGAATGCCACCGAAACCATAGATCACCCTCACAGGTAGCGGAAGCTTCACCACGGCCTCACCGCCCGGCACCGGTGCCAGGCTCTTGACATAGGCGATCAGCGCACCGGTATCGTCATCGGTCAAGCGGTTGTAGTCTTCGCTCGGCATGATGAACAACGGCTTGCCGTCCGGTTTGACGCCATGCCGTAACGTGCGTACCCAGTCTTCCGGCTTGTAGCTGCCCACGACATTGCCCGGCCCCGGGCTGATGTTGGGGCCGGCAACCTTCATGTCGCCGTTGTCGATGAACGCGCGGCCCGCGCCATTGGCACCGTGGCAATCGGCGCAGCCGCGCGAGGCGTAGAGATAGCGACCGCGCTCGATCGCTGCGGCATCGGTCGGGATTGCTACCGCCCTCACCTTGATGTCGATGACGCGATTGCGCTTGCGTTCGGCAAGCTGCGTCCCGATGACGGCGGCCGCAGCTGCAGCAATGACAAGGACGCCGATCACGCCGGCCGTCCACTTGATCCAGGTTTTCATGTCTACCCCTAACGGTCTTGATGTTTTCGTAAGGGCGGACTGTACGGCGCAATACGCGAGTTGCCAACAATCGGGCGACAAATGCCGCGAAATTCCTTACGGGATGGAGGTAGTAGCGCACGCTTCGCAAAAGCGGCTCATTCGTTGCTACGATCGTATTGGCTTTTTACCGAAACCATTGACCGCATTGGGCTCGGCAAATAAAAACGGCTCAAGTCGACTTGAGCCGTTTTTTGTCTTTTGCCCATATCCAATGGGCTTCTTCAACTAAAGCTGCTGGCCGGCAGATCAGCGCGGGATCGAGTTGACCTCTTTCTCCCACTTTTCGAGCAGACGCTTGCGCTCCGCCGACGAGCCGTACTTCTTGAAGTCGTACTGGATCAGCTTGATGCTGGAGAAGCGCGGCGCTTCTGGCGGCTGCGGCGCGTTCTTGTTGGACGGCAGCTGGTACTGCTTGGCCTGGGCGGCGAGCTTCTGCGCGTCGGGCGTCAGTGCCCAGTCGTAGAACTTCTTCGCGTTCTCCAGATTGCGGGCACCCTTGAGGATCGACATCGAACCGACCTCGTAGCCGGTGCCTTCGCAGGGGGCCGCCATCTCCACCGGGAAGCCATTCTTCTTCTCGCCGGGCACGTCATGCATGAAGCTCACACCGATGGCGGTCTCGCCGCGTGCAGCGGCCTTCACCGGCCCGGTGCCCGACTTCGGATAGTTCGAAATATTCCTGTGCAGCGCCTTCAGGTAGTCGAAGGCCTTGTCTTCGCCGAACACCTGCACCAGCGTCGCCAGCGCCGTGTAGGCGGTGCCGGACGCCGCCGGGTTGGCCATCTGCACGTCGCCCTTGTACTCGGGCTTGATAATGTCTGCCCAGCACGCCGGTGGCGGAAGTTTCTTCTTGCCGAGCACTTCGGTGTTGTAGCTGAAGCCCAGCGCGCCAGCGTAAATGCCGACGGTCTTGTAGCCCGAAATCTGTGCCTGATACTGCGCCCAGTTGTGCAGGTCCTTCATGTTGGGCGACTGATACATCTCGCTCAGGCCTTCTTCCGCAGCCTGCAGGTGTGGGTCGCCGGTGCCACCGAACCAGACGTCGCCCTTCGGGTTGCTCGCCTCGGCCTTCACCTGCGCGAAGGTCTCGCCCGAGCCCTTGAACGAGGTGTTGACCTTGACGCCGGTCTGCTTGGCGAACTCATTGGCCGCCAGCGTGCACCACTCGATCTGCATCGAGCAGTAAATATTGAGATGCCCCTTGTCCTGGGCCAGCGCGGATTGCGAAGCCGCAGCGGCGAGAGCGGCCGCGACGAGCGTGAGTGCGTGCGATGTACGCATGTGGAGTCCTCCTTCGTAAGTACCGGGACAGTATAGGACGCGGAGCGCGTTGTAGCCTGCGGGTTGACCGCAGCCCGACAACAGCAATGCTCTGATTTTGCGTGCCATCGAAGACCAAATGCTGGTCAGCGCGGCGGTGCAGTGCTACGAATTACTGCATATCGCGAACTTTGCGCAACGGAGACCACATGGGAAGCCTCAACACCGCACAAATCATGGACTGGCTCGCCACCAAAGGCGCCGATTTCGGACTCAAGGTGCTGGCCGCCATCGCCACCTGGATCATCGGCCGCTGGATCATCAGCGCTGTACTGAAACTGGTGGAAAAGGCGATCAACAGGACGGGCAGGATCGAGCCCACCCTGGCGCGCTATCTGGTGTCGATCATCGGGGTGGTGCTCAATATCGTACTGATTCTGGCGATCCTCGATATTTTCGGCGTCCATACCACCAGCTTCGCGGCGCTGCTGGCCGGTGCCGGCCTCGCCATCGGCACGGCGTGGGGTGGTCTGCTCTCGCACTTTGCAGCCGGGGTGTTCCTGCAGGTGCTGCGCCCCTACAAGGTGGGCGATTACGTCAGTGCGGGCGGCGTGGAAGGCACGGTGAAAGAGCTGGGCCTGTTCGGCACCACCATCGTCTCCGGCGACAGCGTGACGCACGTGGTCGGCAACAACAAGATCTTCAGCGACACCATCAAGAACTTTTCCACGCTGCCGCAGCGACGGGTCGACTGCGAAGCCAAGGTGGCCAACGGCGTCGATATCAACGATGCAGTGAAACGATTGAAAGCGGCCTTGCCCGGCATCAAGAATGTGCTCGCCGAGCCACCGCCGGAAGTCGAAATCGTCAAGTTCACCGCCGAAGGGCCACTGCTGACTGTGCGCGGCTACGCTCACACCGACAACTACTGGCAGGTCTACTTCGACATCAACAAAACCATTGCTTACGAATTCGGCAAGGCCGGTTATCCGGTGCCGGCGACGCCGCAGGTGCAGCGGCAGGTGTAGCCGGCGGCGGTTCTTTGCAGAAATAGTCTCTGAAGGAGACTCGACGGCTACACCGCCCTCCCGTACACCTCATTGATCTGTTGCGTCACACGCACAAACGTCGTGCACTTTGACAGTGCCTTCAGCGTGCGCGCACCGACGTAGGTGCAGGTGCTGCGCAGGCCACCGAGGATTTCCTGCACGGTGTGTTCGACCGGGCCGCGGGCTTCGAGGATGACTTCCTTGCCTTCGCTGGCGCGGTACTTGGCGACGCCGCCGGCATACTTCTCCATCGCGACGTCGCTGCTCATGCCGTAGAAGCGGCGATACGTCTTGCCGTGCTGGTGCACGATCTCACCGCCGGATTCATCGTGCGCGGCGAACATGCCGCCGAGCATCATGAAATCCGCGCCTCCGCCGAAGCCCTTGGCCACGTCGCCAGGCACCGTGCAGCCACCGTCACCGCAGATGTGGCCGCCCAAACCGTGCGCCGCGTCGGCGCATTCGATGATGGCTGACAACTGCGGGTAGCCGACGCCGGTCATCTTGCGCGTGGTGCACACGCTGCCGGGGCCGATGCCTACCTTCACGATGTCCGCGCCGGCGAGGATCAGTGCCTCGGTGATGTCTGCCGTCACCACATTGCCGGCCATGATCGTAACGGTCGGGTAGGCCTCGCGGAAGCGCTTGACGAAGTCGAGAAATGTCTCGGTGTAGCCGTTGGCAACGTCGATGCAGACAAACTCGATGTTGCTGCCGGTGTCGTTGCGCACTGCGCGGAATTTTTCGAGATCCGGGTCAGTGATTCCAAGTGAATAGAACGCGTAGCGGTGCACCGGATGATTGTTGTCGTTGAAGAAAGTGACGTAGTCTTCCACCGGGTAGTGCTTGTGCAGCGCCACGTGCATCTCGTGCTTCGCCAGCGCTGCCGCCATCTCGAAGGTGCCCACCGTGTCCATGTTGGCGGCGATGATCGGCACGCTTTCGCTGCTGCGACCAGAGTGGCGATACTTGTAAGCGCGCTTCAATTCGACCTTGGCGCGCGAGCCGAGTGTCGAGCGCTTCGGACGGAACAAAACGTCCTTGAAATCAAGTTTCAGTTCTTCTTCGATACGCATTGTGATCACCGTTCGTGGTGAGCCTGTCGAACCATGAACGCAGACGTTGCGGGTTCGTCCTTCGACAGGCTCAGGACGAACGGGTAAGCAAAATCGCGGCGGCAAAAAAAAGCGGGGCGCCGGCAAACTCTCGTTCGGTGGCAACCCCGTTTGGTTGCACGAGATTATAGGAATGAAAAGCTAGACTTCGGCTTATGCCGGACATCAATGCCACCCACGCCAGCTACGCCCGCACCGCGCTCGACAACGTGCGCCGCGAGTATCCGAATTTCATCATGCACTTTGTGCATTCGGCGAACGAAGCACAGGGCTGCGTGCCCTCCGCACTGCACCCGATTTTTTATGGCAGCTACGACTGGCATTCCTGCGTGCACATGCACTGGTCGCTGGCGCGGCTACTGAATCTCGATCCCGAAGCCACCCATTCGCGGGCGATCGTGTCATGGTTCGACCGCCAGTTTGATGAAGGCAAGGCACGCCGCGAAGCGGCCTACTTTGACCGCGACGGTGGCGCGCACTGGCAGCGCCCTTATGGCTGGGGCTGGCTGCTCAAACTCTACGCCGAGATCGCCGTCTGCGGCCATCCGCACGCAGCTCGCTGGCGCGCGGGCCTCACGCCACTCGCCGACCGCCTTTCGGACGCGATGTTTGAGCACCTGCAGACAGCGCCGGCCCCGGTTCGCCACGGCGTGCACTCCAACACTTCGTTCGGGATGATTCACGCGTTGCAGTTTGCGCGCACGGTGGGTGATGACGAATTCGCCGCGCTCATTGCACAGACCGCGCGCAAGTGGTTCTCGGCAGATCGAAACTACGCGCTTGCCTATGATTTTTCTGGCGAGGACTTCCTTTCGCCGGCCCTCACCGAGGCGCTATTGATGGCGCTCGTTCTGCCGCGGGATGAATTCCTGTCGTGGTTCGATGCCTTTCTGCCCGAGATCGCGGGCGGCGACTTTGCGCGGCTTGAGCCGGCACGGGTGACCAATGAGAAGGACGCGAAGCAGGTTCACAATCACGGTCTCAACCTGTCACGGGCATGGTGCATGCGCGGGCTAATGCAGATGCTCGCGCCGGGCGATGACCCGCGCTGGCAGCGGTTCGGCGAACTGTCGGGGGACCACTTGCGTGCGGCCGAAGCAGCGATTACGGGTGGCGACTACGTGAGCACGCACTGGCTGATCTCTTTCGCACTGCTGGCAGAGACGGAGTGGCTGTCGTGAGTGTTGCGGAGGTGGCACTCGCGCTCATTGTCGTTCTGCTCGTCGTCATCCTGATTCTGGTTGCGACGCAAAAAAACGGCATCGTGCGCCGCATGAGCGGCGAACTGGGTACCCAGCTTGAAACCAAGCATCGAGCGATGATCGGCGACGTGGGCGGCATGTTCAATCAGGTCAGTGAGCGTGTCGGGCGCGAGCTGACGACCGCCAGCAGCGGCACCCGCGAGGTGATCGGCACCTTGCAAGTACAGGTGGTGCATTCGCTGTCACAGCAGACCGAGGCCTCGCTCAAGCAGCTCGCGCTGTTGCAACAGACGCTGTCGTCGCAGCAGGATGCATTGAAGCGTGAGGTACTCGAAGGCATGCTCGGCAAGATGGCCGAGCAGACGCGCGCCAATCAGGAACTGCTGCAGAACACCTTGCGCAGCATGAGCACCCAGATCACGCAGCAGGCCGAGACGATGACCAAAACGGTCGATGGCCGGCTGGAGCAGATCAGCGGCAAGGTTAACGAACGTCTCGACGAAGGGTTCAAGAAGACCAACGAGACCTTTGCCAGCGTGATGGCGCGCCTTGCGGTGATCGACGAGGCGCAGAAGAAGATTGACGGCCTCACCACCAACGTGGTGAGTCTGCAGCAGGTGCTCTCCGACAAATCGGCGCGAGGCGCCTTTGGTGAAGTGCAGCTGGAAGCGCTGGTGCGCGACACGCTGCCACCCGACGTCTACGAGTTCCAGGCCGCCGTCGGCTCGGGCCGCGAGAAAGCCGACTGCGTGCTGACCATGCCGGACGGCGCGTCCCGCATGGCGATTGACTCCAAATTTCCGTTGTCGAATTACCGCACGGCGATTGACGCGACGCTGGCGGAAGCCGAGCGGAATACTGCGCGCAAGCAGTTCGCCAATGATGTGAAAAAACACATCAACGACATTGCCAGCAAATACATCCAGCCCGGCGCTGGCGCGGACTCGGCCGTGATGTTCATCCCGTCGGAAGCAGTATTCGCCGAGATCGTCGGCAACCACCCGGAAATCGTCGCCCAGGCGCAGGCGCAGCGGGTGTGGATGACCTCACCCACCAACCTGATGGCGGTGCTGCACACCGTGCGCGCGGTGATTCGTGATGCCGAAATGCGCAAGCAGCTCGGCGTGATGAAAACCGAGCTGGGCAAGCTCGGCGGCGATTTCGGACGCTTTCAGGACCGTATGGACAAGCTTGCGACGCACATCAAGCAGGCGCACGACGATGCCGAACAAGTACAAATCTCCAGCCGCAAGATCAGCGGGCATTTTGAGCGGATCAAGGCGGTGGAGATTGACGATACAAACGATCGTGCAATTCCCTCTCCCTCGAGGGGAGAGGGTTAGGGAGAGGGTGATGGTTGCTTGCCCGATCAACGGCTTTTCTTCAGTCGCATTCCCCCTCTCCCCCGCCCTCCCCCACGAGGGGGGAGGGAGTTAGATGTTTGACTGGCTAAAAACGAAACGCCGCGAACGCGCTCTCGCGAGTCACTCGATTCCTGACGATGAGTGGACGTCCGCACTGCACGAACTGCCCTTTCTCGACCAATACGACGGCGTCGCACTGGCACGCCTGCGCGAACTGACGACGCTGTTTCTCGTCGAGAAGAATCTTGTCACCGGCGCGGAGGAAGGTGCGCACGCACTGGAAGTCACCCCACATATGCGGGTGCTGATCGCCGTGCAGGCCTGCCTGCTGATCCTCGGCCGTGGCGATACGGTGATGGCCGCGATGCGCGACTTCGAGGGCTGGGACAACGTGGTGGTGCACCCCGGCGACTTTCCGCGCTCCTACGACTATGAAGACGAAGCCGGTGTGGTGCACCAGCTGGACGAACCGATTGCCGGGGAGAGCTGGTACAACGGCCCGGTGCTGCTGTCATGGCCTGCCGTCGAGGCCGGGTACGACGAGACCGGCATGGCACTGGTGATCCATGAGTTTGCGCACAAGATTGACATGCTGGATGGCGAGGTGGATGGCCTGCCACCGCTCGCTGGCGCTGCACGAAAGGTATTTGCCGAGGTGCAGCAGGCCGCCTACGACGACTTTTGCCGCCGTGTAGATGCGGGCGAAGACACGGCCATTGATCCTTACGCTGCCGAGCACATTGACGAATTCTTCGCGGTGAGCTGTGAAGTGTTTTTCGCCGAGCCCGAGCTTCTGCGCGAAGAGTACCCGGCGTACTATGAGCAATTGCAAAGCTGGTTCCGCGTCGATCCGATCGCCGGCTGCCTGATCGCCGGATAGCAAAGCATGGCGCACGACGACGACCTGATCGTGCTGCGGCCACAAGGGCTCTACTGCCCACCGGGCGATTTCTTCATTGATCCGTGGCGGCCTGTCGAACGGGCCGTCATCACGCACGCACACGCGGACCATGCGCGCACGGGGCACCAGCACTATCTCGCCAGTGCAACGGGGGAAGGCGTGCTGCGTGCACGTCTTGGCAACATATCGCTCGCCACGCTCGACTACGGCGAGCGCATGCACGTCGGCGATACCGAGATCTCGTTGCACCCGGCGGGCCACGTGCTTGGCTCGTCTCAGGTGCGCGTCGCACACCGCGGCCGCGTGTGGGTGGCGAGCGGCGACTACAAGGTGGCTGCGGACCGCACCTGTACAGCCTTTGAGCCGGTGCGCTGCGACACCTTCATCACCGAGAGCACCTTTGGCTTGCCGGTCTACCGCTGGGCCGACGATACCACGGTCTTTGCGCAGATCAACGCGTGGTGGGCGGCCAATGCCGCGCTCGGACGGCCGAGCATGCTCGCCTGCTACAGCTTCGGCAAGGCGCAGCGCATCCTGGCGGGGCTGGATGCCAGCGTCGGACCAATCATCGTGCACGGCGCAGTGGAGCCGTTGAATCAGGCCTATCGCGCTGCAGGTGTCACGCTGCCACTTACCCATCAGGTCAGCGAGCTCAGCGGCGCTGCACTGCGCGAAGCTGCCTGCCGAGCCATGGTCATCTGCCCGCCGTCGGCCACCGCGAGCCCGTGGGCGCGGCGCTTCCGTGGCGCGCAGGTAGCCTTTGCCAGCGGCTGGATGCAACTGCGCGGCGCGCGGCGACGCGGTGGCTATGACCGTGGTTTTGTGCTTTCCGACCATGCCGACTGGCCCGGCTTGCAGTACACGATCAGCGCGACGGGCGCCTCACGGGTCATCGTCACCCACGGCTACGAAGCCGTGATGACGCGCTGGCTCACCGAACAGGGGCTGGAGGCCGGCAGCTTTCGCACCGAGTACGGTGACGACACAAAGGACGACGCGGCGGCCATCGACACGCCCGGCACTAGCGGCGATGCCGATGCCAGGGCGGACAGCCAGCGGGCGAAAGGCGAAGCGTCGTGAAGCGCTTCGCCGAACTGTTCGACGCCCTCGACGCAACCACCGCCACCGGCGAAAAGGTGGCGCTAATGCGCAGCTACTTTGCTGTAACGCCCGCTGGCGACGCCGCCTGGGCCGCCTACTTTCTCGCCGGTGGCAAGCCGCGACAAACCGTGCGCACAGCGGAGCTTCGCGCGTGGGCGCAACAGGCGGCCGGGCTGCCGGACTGGCTGTTCGAAGAGTGTTATCAGGCGGTCGGGGACCTCGCAGAAACCATCGCGCTGGTGCTCCCTGATGCACTGCCGGTTGCCAGCCCGAACGCAGACAGGTTGCCGGAGGCCGGGCTGGCGACGTGGATCACCAAGCGCCTGCTGCCTTTACGCACTATGGACGAAGCGACGCGGCGGCAGCAGGTGCTGGCGGGCTGGGCCAGCCTCGATGCGCGTGGCCGTTTTCTGCTGACCAAGTTGATCGGTGGCGGCTTTCGCGTCGGTGTCAGCAAACTGCTGGTGCAGCGGGCGCTGGCGGAATTGGCCGGCGTGGACGCCAAGGTCGTGGCCGAGCGCATGATGGGCTATGTGGACGCCACCCGCGCTCCGTCGGCAGAAGGCTTTCTCCGGCTGATTGAACCGCCATCAGAGAAAGGAAGTAGCGGCCCGGATGACGCCGCGATGGCGAGCGGTGGCGACACGTCAAAGGTCGTCTCCGGCCAGCCCTATCCGTTCTTCCTGGCGCACGCACTGCAGATTGCCGCAGAGGAATTCGACCGCGTACTGGGCCCGGTGACCGATTGGCTGGTGGAGTGGAAATACGACGGCATTCGCGCACAGATCGTGCGGCGCGGTGGGCAAACCTTCATCTGGTCGCGCGGCGAGGAGCTGGTGACCGAACGCTTCCCCGAGCTGGTAGGGGCAGCGGAACACCTGCCGGACGGCACCGTGCTGGACGGAGAAATTCTGGTCTGGCGCGATGATCGCCCGGCACCGTTCGCGCTGCTGCAGACGCGCATCGCCCGCAAGACTCTGAGCAAGAAGGTGCTGGCCGATGCTCCGGTGCGCTTTCTGGCCTATGACCTGCTGGAAAGCGGCGGCGTGGACGTTCGCACTCGCGGGCAGGCAGACCGGCGTGAGCGACTGCAAGCGACGATTGACGCCTTGCCGGCAGCGGGCGCCAGCGGCATCGGTCTGTCACCGGTCGTAGCCGCTGCGAGCTGGGCGGAATTCGCCCAATTGCGCGAGCAGAGCCGGGGCCGTGGCGTCGAAGGCTTCATGCTGAAAGCGCGCGATGCGGCCTACGGCAGCGGTCGCACCAAGGCGGGCGGGGTGTGGTGGAAGTGGAAGATCGACCCGATGAGCGTGGACTGTGTGCTGGTCTACGCGCAGGCCGGACACGGACGACGGGCTAGTCTGTACACCGACTACACCTTTGCGGTGTGGTCGCAGCCACCACGCGATGCTGCAGAAGCGGCGGCAGCGATAGACGCGCTGGTCGCGCAGGCAGCGACGAAGGGTGGTGCCGGCGCGGCGAGCGACGGCGAAGACACTGATACCGGGCAGGGGCCAGACAAGGCTACGGCAAATATCGCACCGCGCGGTGCCAGTGCACTGCCGATGCTGGTGCCGTTTGCCAAAGCCTATTCCGGCCTGACTGACGAGGAGTTCAAGCGCGTTGACGCCGTGATCCGCAAAACCACGCTGAACCGCTTTGGCCCGGTGCGCGCAGTGCGGCCGGCGCTGGTGTTCGAGCTGGGCTTTGAGGGGATTGCCGAAAGCAGTCGGCACAAAAGCGGCGTCGCTGTGCGTTTTCCGCGCATGCTACGGATCCGCGACGATAAACCGCTGCACGAGGCCAACTGCCTCGCCGATCTGCGGGCGCTGCTGGCTAGCGCTGCGCCAGACGCAGCGCCAGTCACGGCTCAGGACGAATCAGCTTCCGGTTGAAAGCCTTACTTATCAGGGGCTAGACGCGAGATTCTGCCAATAGTCGACTTCGACGGTAAATGACTTCATAGCCCTTATCCAATAAGGGTTTCAGCAAAAAGCTAACCCCGTGCGTCGTTCACTTGTTCGTTGAATTCAGCCATGCTCACGGCGGCGCCAATCTCACGCGGCAGCGCGTCGCGCACCGAGAACACGCCGAGAATTTTCGCCGCCGGGCCGACGATGGGAAGATGCCGAAAGCCGCGCTCGATCATGATCAGCACGGCATCCGACACCAAGGTTTCCGGCGTCACGCAGTACGGGTTGCGCGTCATCACTTCGGAGACCAGCGTGCGGTCGGGCGGCAGGGCCTTGGCGAGCACGCGGGTCATCAGGTCGCGCTCGGTGACGATGCCCAGCAGCTTTCCGGGTGGTTCGACGATCAGCACGCTACCGCAGTTGGCGCCGGTCATCAGGCAGGCCGCCTCCCACACGGTCGCGGTGGCACCGAGGCTCACCACATGCTTGCGGGACATGGACTGGAATACGGTTCGCTCGGACATGGTGCTGCCTCCTTCCAATCGTGGGTTTGGACTACAGGAGTGGCGCTGCCGCGACCCCGGTGGCGTTGTTACCGGCGGGTCGCGACTGAGCCGCTCCTACATCGTAAGCGCTAACGTAATGCCGCGTTGATCTTCTCCAGCGCTTTCGACCCCGGGCACAGTTGCGCTGCATTCAGTGTGTTCAACGCGTTATCGCTCGTGTTGAGTGCCGTGTGCAGATCAGTCGCGAGTGGATCGACATACAGCAAGCCAGTGACGATTTCGCCGCGCGCCTGCTGCTTGTGCATGTAAGTCATTGCGGCAAGCCGGTCGGTCGGGTCGTAGTCCTGATGCAGCTTGCGCAGCCGCAGTGTGCTGCCGTCGTGCTGCTGCACCTCCACCACCTCGCCTGGCGCATAAGCTGTAGTGATCTCGCTCTTCGAAGTGATGAAGTCGATGCGGCTCACCGCGTCGTTGTGCTCGCGCACGTAGTCGTAGCTCTTGGTGCTGCCGGCGTGGTTATTGAAGGTGACGCAGGGGCTGATGACGTCGATGAACGCGGCGCCGCCGTGCTCCATCGCGCCCTTGATCAGCGGCACCAGCTGCTCCTTGTCGCCCGAGAAACTGCGCGCGACGTAGCTCGCGCCGAGCTGCAACGCCAAGCCGACCAAATCGACGGGACTGTCGCTGTTCACCACGCCCTTCTTGCTTTTCGAGCCACGATCTGCGGTTGCCGAGAACTGGCCCTTGGTGAGGCCGTACACGCCGTTGTTCTCGACGATGTAGGCCATGCGCACGCCGCGCCGCATGGCGTTGGCGAACTGGCCGAGGCCGATGGACGCGGAGTCACCGTCACCGGACACGCCGAGATAGAGTAAATCGCGGTTGGCCAGATTGGCACCCGTCAGCACCGAAGGCATGCGACCGTGCACGGTGTTGAACCCGTGCGACGCACCCAGGAAGTAGTCCGGCGTCTTCGAGCTGCAACCAATGCCCGAAAGCTTGGCGACGCGATGCGGCTGAATATCCAGCTCCCAGCAGGCCTGGATGATCGCGGCCGAAATCGAATCGTGCCCGCAGCCGGCGCAGAGCGTGGAGATGCGGCCTTCGTAGTCACGCCGCGTATAGCCGACCTTGTTCTTGGTCAGCGTCGGGTGATGCAGCTTGGGTTTGGCAATCCAGGTCATGCGGCCTCCTTCTGGCTGTCGGCAGCCGCCGGTTGCAATGTGTCGCGAATGGCGCGAGTGATGTAGCGCGCAGTGATCGGCGTGCCGTCGTAGTGCAGCACCTTGACCAGTTGCGCCGGGTTGATCTCCAGCTCGTTGACCAGCATGGCGCGCATCTGCGCATCACAGTTCTGCTCGACGACGAACACCTTGTCGTGCGCAGCAATGAACTTCGGCACCGAGTCGGGGAACGGGAAGGCGCAGAGCCGCATCGCGTCGAGGTGAATGCCGCCCTCCTCCAGCACCTCCAATGCCTCGTGCATGGCGGGCGTGGTGGAGCCGAAATAGATGACCCCGAACTTGGTCTTCTGCTTCGCGGCGCGAACCTCTGGCTGCGGCACCAGATTGGCGGCCGTTTTGAATTTGCGGCGCAGACGCTCCATGTTGTAGATGTAGTCGGGCCCGCGCTCCGAGTACCGTGCATACGGGTCGCGCGTGGTGCCGCGCGTGAAGTAGCTGCCCTTGGTGGCGTGGGTGCCCGGCAGCGTGCGCCACGGAATGCCGTCCCCATCGACATCCTTGTAGCGGCCGAAGTCCTTGCCCGCCTCCAGCTCCTCAGCCGTCATCACCTTGCCGCGGTCGTACTGTTTGCTGTCGTCCCACGCGAAGGGTTTGCACAGGCGCTGGTTCATGCCGATATCCAGGTCAGTCATCACAAACACCGGCGTCTGCAGGCGATCCGCGAGATCGAGCGCCGCGGCCGCATGCACGAAGCATTCGTGCGGGTCCTGCGGGAACAGCAGCACGTGCTTGGTATCGCCGTGCGACGCGTAACCTGCCGCGAACAGGTCCGACTGCTGGGTGCGGGTGGGCATGCCGGTGGAGGGTCCACCGCGCTGCACATCAACAATCGTCACCGGAATCTCAGCGAAGTAGGCGAGCCCGATGAATTCCGTCATCAGCGAAATGCCGGGGCCGGAGGTGGCGGTAAAGGCGCGCGCGCCGTTCCAACCGGCGCCGACGACCATGCCAATCGAAGCCAGCTCATCCTCCGCCTGCACGATGGCGTAGTTCTGGCGGCCGGTCGCTGCATCGACGCGGAACTTGTCGCAATATTTCTGAAAGGCCTCGGCGACCGAGGTCGACGGCGTGATCGGATACCAGGCCGCCACGGTGGCACCGCCGTAGACCATGCCGAGGCCTACGGCACTGTTGCCATCGATGAAAATCTGATCGCCAACGTTGTCACGTTTTTCCACGCGGATCCCGAGTGGCCCGCCCAGATGCTCGTGCACGTAGTCACGCCCGAGGTGCAGCGCCTTGACGTTGGAATCGAGCAGGCGCTCCTTGCCCTTGTACTGCTCGGCAAACAGCTTCTCGAAGACGGCGGCATCGACGCCGAGCAGCACTGACAGCGCGCCGACGTAGATGATGTTCTTGAACAGTTGCCGCTGCCGCGGATCGGTGTAGGTCGCGTTGGTGATCTCGGTGAGCGGCACGCCGATCACCTGCACGTCACTGCGCAGCTTCGACGCTGGCAGCGGGCGCGTGCTGTCGTAAAACAGATAGCCGCCAGGCTCGATCTCGGCGAGATCGGCGTCCCATGTCTGGGGGTTCATCGCCACCATCATGTCGACGCCACCGCGCCGCCCCGAGTAACCCTTTTCGCAGACGCGCGCCTCGTACCACGTCGGCAGGCCCTGAATGTTGCTCGGGAAGATGTTGCGCGGCGCGACGGGCACCCCCATGCGCATGATCGCCTTGGCGAACAGCTCGTTGGCCGACGCCGAGCCGGACCCGTTGACGTTGGCAAACTTGATGACGAAATCGTTGACTGCTTCGATGCGCTTCATGACTCAAATCCTGGCACGAAATGCCTCCCCTACAGCGTAGGGGAGGTGGCGCGAAGCGCCGGAGGGGTTACGCGTTTTGGCCGCCATTGTTCGCGCGTGGAGCGCAGGCAACCCCTCAGTCGCCAGCGGCGACATCTCCCCTGCTTTGCAGGGGAGACTTGCGGTGCAGCACCTCATGCTGCCACCTCTTCGCGCACTTTCACCTGCGCACCGTTGCGGCAGGCTGCGCCCGCCTTGGTGGTGTCAAGCCGGAACTTCTGCATGTCCCACGCTCCGGTCGGGCAGCGTTCGGCACAGAGGCCGCAGTGCAGGCACACATCCTCGTCCTTGGCCATGATGCGGCCGGTCTTGAGTTCACCGGACACATACAGGCCCTGATCGAGGTGCTTTGTTGGGGCAGTCAAACGGGTGCGCAGGTCCGCCTCGTCACCATTCCTGGTGATGGTCAGGCAATCGGTCGGGCAGATATCGACGCAGGCATCGCATTCGATGCAGGCCGTCTCGGTGAACACCGTCTGCACGTCGCAGTTCAGGCAGCGCTCAGCCTCCTTGAACGCGGTGGCAGCATCGAAGCCCAGCTCCACTTCCACCTTGATGCTGGCCAGCGCCTTCTCGGCCTTGGCCCACGGCACCTTGTATCGGGCGTCGTTGGAGGTGTCGTTGTCGTAGCTCCATTCATGGATGCCCATCTTCTGCGACACCAGATTGGTGAGCGGTGATGGGCGCTGCGTCACGTCCTCGCCATGCAGGAAGCGGTCAATCGACACCGCTGCCTCGTGCCCGTGTGCGACCGCGGTGATGATGTTCTTCGGGCCGAAGGCTGCATCGCCGCCGAAGAAGACTTTGCTGACGGTGGACTGATGCGTCTCGGCGCCGAGCTTGGGCAGTCCCCACTGGTCGAATTCGATGCCGCAATCACGTTCGATCCACGGGAACGCGTTCTCTTGTCCCACAGCCACTAGCACATCGTCGCAGGGGAAGAACGCATCCGGCTCGCCGGTCGGCACCAGTGAACGGCGGCCCTTCGCGTCGTACTCCGCGCGCACGATCTCGAAGGTCATGCCGGTGAGCTTGCCGTTCTCGTGCACGAAGGTCTTCGGCACGTGGAAGTTGATGATCGGGATGCCCTCGTGCATGGCATCCTCCTTCTCCCACGGCGAGGCCTTCATCTCCTCAAAGCCGCTACGCACGATCACCTTCACGTCGGCGCCACCGAGGCGTCGCGACGAGCGGCAGCAGTCCATCGCCGTGTTGCCGCCCCCAAGCACGATCACGCGCTTGCCAATGCTGGTGATGTGCCCGAACGACACCGAGGCCAGCCAGTCAATCCCGATGTGGATGTTGGCAGCGGCTTCCTTGCGGCCGGGAACGTCGAGGTCGCGCCCGCGCGGTGCGCCGCAGCCCACAAACACGGCGTCGTAGTTCTCTGCCAGCAGCGCTTTCATCGAATCGATGCGCTGACCGGACTTGAAGGTGACGCCGAGATCGAGGATGTAGCCCGTCTCTTCGTCGATCACCGACTCCGGCAAGCGGAAGCGGGGAATCTGCGAGCGGATGAAACCACCGGCTTTCGCCTCGCCGTCGTACACGGTGACGTCGTAGCCAAGTGGTGCCAGATCGCGCGCCACGGTGAGCGACGCCGGGCCGGCGCCGATGCAGGCGACGCGCTTGCCGTTCTTCGCGGCGACAGACGGCATGCGCGCCTGCACACCATTCTTCATGTCCGCCGCCACGCGCTTCAGGCGACAGATGGCAACAGGCTCAGGGTGGGCGCCGTTGTTCTCCTCCACCCGCCCGCGCCGGCACGCCGGCTCGCATGGGCGGTCGCAGGTGCGGCCAAGAATCCCCGGGAACACATTCGACGCCCAGTTGATCATGTAGGCGTCGTCATAACGACCCTGCGCAATCAGGCGAATGTATTCAGGAACGGGGGTGTGGGCGGGACATGCCCATTGACAATCAACGACCTTGTGAAACCAGGCCGGATTAGCGGTATCCGTGCGTTGCAAGCTGCCTCCTTTTCGCTGAAGGCCGCTGCCGTCCGACGAGGGCAAAGCTGATCGAGTCCCGTGAAGCTGCGCGCGACGGATCGGGCTGGAGGGCAAGGCGCAAAACGCAGCCGTAGCGTGGCTACGGCGAGGCTTTGCAACGCGGCCATCCACACGAGCCCATCGATGCGCAGCTCACGGGGACTTGATCAGCGTTGACCAAACTACAGGAACGAGTGAACTCGGGCGTGCAGGGTCTTCGTCGGCCCCTGCGCTGCACGCTGCCGAGCAATGCCGCAGTGCACAAAGCAGGAGTCGTGAGTAAGTCTATGCCATCGTGAAAACCGATTGCTCGCGCGGCGTCAAATATGGTGCAAACGGAGGTAGTTGAACCTTTTGGGATCGGATTTGCCTCGCGGCGAACCGTCTATTTTTGGCAGCCGAGAAGGTCTCGACAGCGGCGGCCAAGGATGCAATGGCTACCGTTTCGGCCGGATGGCACGCCTTCGCTCGAAGGACGATGGACCCGGTGACCGCTATCGGACCAGAGGACCATGGGCCACGCAGGCCACTGGCATGCGATATGCTGGGATTTGAATCCACATCAACCACTCACAGAGCCACCCCATGTACTTTCCACCCGTTGCCCAATGGGCATTGGTTCCACTTGGCCTCGGCGTGCTGACGCAGAGTGGTCTGGCTATCGCGCAATCCAGGTGCCCCGACCACCCCGTCAAGGTCATCGTTGCCCTCCCCGCCGGCGGCAGCGTGGACATGATCGCGCGTTCACTGGGACAGAAGCTCAACGCCTCGCTCGGCCAGCCGTTCATCATCGACAACCGTGCCGGCGCTTCCGGGCAGATTGGCATGCCGGTCGTCGCCAAGGCTCCTGCTGATGGCTACACGCTGACTGTATCGCCCGCGTCGTTTCTCACCACCAACAAGAGCATTTTCAAGACACTGCCGTACGACCCGGAGGCAGATTTCGCGCCGGTGTCACGACTGGTCAATCAGCCGATGGTGCTGGTGGTCAAAGACAAGGCGAAATACCCGACCGTGGCGGCGCTGCTGGCGGCAGCGAAGGCGGCACCGGGTCGCCTCACCTACGCCTCGTCCGGCGACGGCAGCCCGCAGCATCTGGCAGGACTGATGTTTGAGACACGCACCAAGGCCAAGCTGCTGCATGTGCCCTACAAGGGCGGCGCGCCAGCGGTGAACGACACGCTGGCGGGCAGTGTGGATGCCATGTTCGCCGTGATGCCCGAGGCGATCCCGCACGTGCAGGCGGGCAAGCTGCACGCGCTGGCGGTGATGAGCCCGCAGCGCTCGCCCGCGTTACCCAACGTACCGACGATGGCAGAAAGCGGCTTCGCGGACCTGAGCCTGTCGGCGTGGATCGGCCTTTTTGCCCCCGCGAAGACACCGCGCCAGATCATCGACCAGCTCAATCGCGCCGTGCAGGCCGCGCTGGATGCTGAGATGAAGGCGAAACTCGCCGAGAACGGCATGGAAGTCTCGGCGAGTACGCCAGAAGAGTTGCAGCAGATGGTAGCCCGCGACCTCAAGCTGCATGCCGAACTGGTCAAAGCTGCCGGTCTGGTGCCGCAGTAGCGATCACACTTGGGGCAACCTGGCGGCACGACGCGCGTTACACGAGTGCGTGCTGCCGGGTGGCACTTTCGCGGCCGACAACAATCATCCGCCAGCCAGCCGCCCCACCACCTCAACTACCCCGCCTTTGCCCGCCCGCACCACCACCGCTTCACCCATCGCCGGGACAACACCAGTGAGCGCCGTGATGTTCACCTGATGGGTGACGAGAAGCAGCGTCTCGCCGCGCTTGATGGCGGCGATGCGCTTGCGCACTTCGGCGGATTGTCTGGCCTCGGTGCCACGATCGTCAAAGAAAGAGTTGAGGGCGGACCAATCCTCTGCGGCGCCGGCAATCGCGGTTGCGGTGTCCCGGCAGCGGCACCACTGGCTGGTCAACACCTGGGAGAACCGCACGCCCGCAACACTCATGCGCTCGCCGAACCGGGCCGCTGCAGCACGCCCCTGCGCAGAAAGGTTGCGCTGGGTATCGCATGCTCCCAGCCTGAAACCGGGTGGGTCTCCAATGCCCGGCACGGTCTGCGCATGCCGCAACAAGATGGCAACGCCGCCATCACGAAGGTGCTGCAGTACCCGCGCCTCTTCGCTGGCGGAGTTTTCAGCGGCAACGCTCGCTGTCATATTGAGTGCGCATGCCAGCATGACGACCAGCGCCAGCCACCGCTTGCTTGCAACGTGATAAACGTGGAGCCTCAGTCGGGTAGATGCAATCATCAACATGCGCACGATCATCGGCGGTTGATTGGACGTGGTCAATACGGACTCTCCCCTACGTCGTGGCGGCGCTGGTGCGAGCCGTATGATTCGTGGTCATCGGTGCAGATTGCATCAAATCGACATTGGAAATCCAGCAATGGGCAAAGCAAGGGCGAAGTCGGACGATCCGTTCAAGGGGTATCGCGTCAAGGGCAAATTCAAGCTTCGCGACTTCGACCCGGAGGCCACGCCCTTCGCGCGCGGTGATGAGGCAGCACAACGGACGCGGCTGGACGCGCTGGCGACCGAGCTTGACGCCTTGCAGGACCGTCTGCATGCCGGTGGTGAGCGCAAGCTGCTGCTGGTGCTGCAGGGCATGGATACGAGCGGCAAGGACGGCACCATCCGTTGGGTATTCTCGAAAACTTCGCCATTGGGCGTCCGCGTTGCGGCATTCAAGGCACCTACCGAGGAAGAGCTGGCGCGTGACTTTCTCTGGCGCTGCCACGCGGTGGTGCCGCGTGCGGGCGAGCTGATGGTGTGGAACCGCAGTCACTACGAAGATGTGCTGGTGCCGCCGGTGAATGGCTGGATCGACAAGGACGAAATGACCCGCCGCTGCGAGCAGATCAATGCATTCGAAAGCTTGCTCACGGACACGGGCACCCAGATTGTGAAATGCTTCCTGCATATCAGTCCCGACGAGCAGAAGAAGCGCCTGCAAGCCCGCGTCGATGACCCAGCCAAACACTGGAAGTTCAGCATGGGCGATCTTGAGGTCCGCAAACAGTGGCCGCAATATATGCGTGCCTACGAGCGCGCACTGGCGGCCACATCGAGCGCCGCTGCGCCGTGGTATGTGATCCCGGCGAATGACAAGCTGCACCGAAACCTGATGATCGCGGAACTGCTGGTGCGTACCCTGCAGAACATGAAGCTAGCCCCACCGCAGGCGAACCCTGCGCTCGCAGGATTGCGCGTGGAATAGGCGTGGCGAACACGGCGACGCAACAAGTACCGGCCCCGTTGCTTCATCAACGTCAAACGCAACGATGGCAACAGACCACGAAGCACTGATCGCGCAACTTCAGCTCGATCCGCTGCGCCACATTACGCCGCTGAAGATGTATGCGCTGTACGGGGCAGCAATTCGGTTGCTACCGCTCAGCGCCGCGGACGGCACAGCCAATGCGGGCGGAGCGCTGCTCGTCTCCCCGCGATCGATAAGCCAGTACGACGAGGCGAACTACAGGGACGTCGAGTGGGTCGTCATGCCGGCATTGCCAGCGACTGCCGATGACGCAGCCATTGAGGCTTGCGTCACGACAATTCTGAACGCAACTGGCGGCGCTCCGTTTGTGCTCAAGACGATCGACACCGCTATCGTCTCTGCGCTGCAAAGGCGTCGGCAGCAGCCACCGAGCTACCGACGCGCGCTGTGCACATTCGGCTTGCCCGATGCCCGCTTTCACGCAGGCAATTTGTCGGATCAAAGTCTGCGGATCGCAGCGCACATCCCCGATGCGGCTTGGCCGCTGCTGCGCGCACATGGGGTGTATTCCGACGCAGAACTCAGCACACTATTTGCCGATGGCCGCGCGCGCTGCCATGTCCGCTTTGATGCTGGCCACACACCGGGGGCCGACGCCGTGGGTGTGTTGCTGACATTCCCAAATACAGCGGCAATTCATGAAATTGGATCACTGCACGTCAACGCTGGCGCCAGGCGGGCGGGCCATGCGCGCGCATTGCTCGGGTCGGCGCTGGCTGACCTCCAGTCAAGGCGCCTCGCGGTGCGCTATGTCGTCGACGCTACCAATACACCGTCAATCGGCCTGGCAGAGGGTGTCGGTTTGCAAGAACAGTTGCGCCTTGAGCACTGGGTGTTTGCGTAGCGGCCATGCCGCCGCGCTACTTGCGACGGCAGCAACTACGCTATGGCATCAGGCTTTGCAGCAAAGCCTCGATCTGCAAGTCCGGTCGGGTTGCGCCACTGCTTCGAGCCCCTGCGGTCAGCGCGGTTGAGCGCAAACCCAGCTGGTAGCGCAAGATCAAGAGCCCGTCACTCATCGCGTCGAAGCGACCGTCGCCGTCAATATCAAGCATAGGCCTGATCAGATCAATATAGGTGACGGTATCACCCGGCGAACGACCGTTTTGAGTTGCGACATGAGCGCCCGCGGTGACCGTGCCTGCCGAGTACCCGAGCAGATAGCGCAGCAACATCACGCCATCGCTGCCAGCGTCGTACTGCGTGGGTGCGCCGCTGGCATCCACGTCAAGCGAAACCACCGTACCGGCTGGGGCAAAGGTTGCCGAGACGTCATTGCTCGCCGCAGCATTGAAAGTGCAGTTTGCGGCATTGCCGCTGCAGCCTGCACCCATCCAGCCAATGAAGACCGAGCCATTCGTTGCCGTCGCGGTCAGCGTTACCGGCGTGCCTATTGCCACTGTTTTGTTGCAGGTGCCCGGGCAGTCAATGCTGGAAGGATTGCTCACGATGCGACCCGTACCGGCACCACGAAGAGTGGTATTGACTACGCCAGCGTTAGCGGCGGTAACCACCGTCAGCGAGAAGTTCTGCACGATGGCGGGACCTACGCCATTGCTTGCGGTGAAGACAAGCGGGTAGTTGCCCGCGGTGCCTGCATCGGCAACACCGAATATTGAATAGGTGGTGTTGGCCCCTGCCAAACCGTCCAGCAGTGACGGCAGCGTGCCCGACTGAGTCAGCAAGGGAAGCGGGTAACCACGCGCGGAGACGTCGAAATCGCAATTGGCAGTGACTTCGATACAGGTGATGTTGTCAGGGCTGACAAAGCTCGGTGCTTCATTCACGGTCAGCGTAAAGCCCTGTACCGCGTCCGCGTCGTTCGACCCATCGGTCGCGGTGAACTGCAGCTGATAGACACCCCCAGTACCTGCAGCCGCCGTGCCAGACAGCGTACCAGTGTCGTTGCAAGGGCCATCAGCAACGCTGTTGCAGACATTGTTGTCAACAAACGTCAGCCCGGATGGCAATGCGCCGGATGTCAACGCCACATGGACCACCTCGCCATTCAGCGCGAATGTGTTGGTGCCGCGTGCGTTGACGCTGAACGCGCAGGGGGATCCGACGGTACAGGTGACGCTGGCGGCGGACGTAATGGCGAGGAAATTATTGACCGTGAGCGTGAAATTCTGTGTCGCTGAACCAGCACTATTGGTTGCGGTGAAGACCAGTGGAACAACGCCGACTGCCGACGTAGGCGTGCCCGACAGCGTCGCTGTTCCGTTGCCATTGTTAGTAAAGGTCATCCCGGAGGGCAAGGTGCCGCTGGTGAGCGCCACGTTTGTATTGGTGGGATAACCCGCCGTGGTGATTGTGAAATTGCAGGCGGTATTTGACGCGCAGCTGAGGTTCGCGAAGCTCGTGAAGCGAGGGGCTTCGTTGATGGTCAACGTGAAGCTCTGGTTCTTCGAAGGCGGTACTCCGTTCACCGCGCGGAACTTGAACACATAGACACCGCCGTTACCTGCGACGGGCGTTCCGCTGAGCGTGCCTACGCCACTATTTGCTGCCGCAGAGAACGTCAGTGACGACGGGATGGCGCCGGCCTTGCGCGAAATCGTCGGTAGCGGCGTGCCTGTTGCTGTCGCCTGGAAACTACCTGGCACACCGACCACGAATGTCGTACTTGCTGGCGACGTGAACGTTGGTGATCCTTGCGCAGCGACAGCCACCTGCGGCACCGCCAGGAGCACAACCACTGCTGCACTGGTCGCAGCAAAAATATTTCGGGCAAAACCCGGCCGGACAATAAAACCCCACATATACACCACCGTATCGCATATTTATTCCATCAATGTACTGCAAACAGCGTGTGACGGAAAGTAGGGCTCCCCGCTCCGGCTTTGTATGCCAGTACAAAGTCGGTCGGCAGATTGATGAGGGCCCATGCGAATACGCGACGCAACGGCCAATTTGAATGGCGAACCATGCCGTTGGCATGCCTGGACGGCCTGCGAAAATGTGCGATTGGCCACATGTACCCAATGATGTCGCACTGCCAAACCTGCGGCGCCTGCTGCGCCAGCTTTCGCGTTGATTTCTCCGTCTCCGAGTTGCTGGAAAACGGTGGAGCGGTGCCGGATGGGCTCGCGGATGTCATCAACGACCACACGGCTCGCCTGCGTGGAACCGACTACGCATCCCCGCGTTGCGCCGCACTTAGCGGCAAGATCGGCGAACGCGCGCATTGCAACATCTACGAGTGGCGTCCCGGCCCGTGCCGCGAATTTCGCGAGGGAGATGACGCGTGCGAACGGGCGCGGGCACGGCACGGTCTGCCACCGCTGCCAGCCGCCAGACCGTCGGTAACTCGCTAGGAGAAACGCCCGCGCATCGAATCCAGCCCGAAGGTGTCGAGCACGGCGTCGAGTCTT